>OHPM01000178.1_pt1 | contig 30311 bp, 31 predicted proteins | sample 1577721 | NCBI WGS metagenome assembly OHPM01 (sample SAMEA3879558, study PRJEB24766) | human gut metagenome | biome: human-associated habitat; feature: feces | place: USA | collected 1985/1987 | reverse complement strand
CCGGCCTGACGCGGCAGATGGTGACGGATTATATCAGGTATCTGGGCAATCTGCGCTGGACGAGCCTGGGCTTCGGCACGCTGTATGAGGGTTATGAGGCCGAGCCGGCCAACATGGCCTGGGTGAGCCAGTATTCCAATGCGAATATGGTGAAAACAGACTTCTTTGAAGCGAAAAGCACGGCCTATGCCAAGAGTACAGCGCTGGTGGATGATCTGTAAAACGCTTTGCAAACTGCGGACAGGACGGCATATATAAATGAGGATACCCCGCAAACAAACTGCCTTCTGTATGAACACATTTCCAGGACGTTCTTCGATCCGGCTTCGCTGCTGTTAAACCTTCTCCGTTATCCGAACTGTCCCAATAATGAAACTCATGCCCTTTGATCACTTCTCCTTGTTTCAGATAACAGCTTTCCTTTTGTTCCTTTTCATGACTTAACTCCACGTAGCCGAAACGCACAAGCTTTCCCGCCGGATAAGTCCTGCCGTTCAAAACTCCTGCCATCTCCCATACAATATGCCTCTCATCTTCCATCTCCTCATGAAGATACATAAAACCGCCGCACTCTGCCAGACAGGGCATTCCGCTTCTGATCGCATCTTTTACCGACCGACGCATAGAATTGTTCTCGGACAGTTCCTTACAGTTAAGTTCCGGGTAACCTCCCCCGAAAATCAAACCGGAAATATTTTCGGGAATCTTTTGATCTCTCAACGGACTGAAAAACACAAGTTCTGCTCCGCTTTCTTCCAGAAGTTCTAAATTTTCTTTATAATAAAAACAAAACGCCGCATCCTTTGCTACCCCGACCCGAACCTTGCCGTCGTCTGAGCTTTTATACTTTTCCATATCGCATTGAAACGGCTCCCGGCTCTGCCCGTTTCGCATATTCTGCTTGATCTGCCCTTTTTCCGGGCTATTTGCTTTCTGTTCCCCTTGTGCGATCTGATACAATCTGTCAAGATCAACCGTCTCTGTCACAATATTTCCTGCCTTTGTCATCTGTTCTTTCAGATGACAGATCTCCTGCGGAGTAACAAGGCCTAGATGACGGCTTTCCAGACAAAACGCTTCATCCTGCGGAATGTATCCTAATACGGGAATATCATACCCTTCTGATTTCAAATGATCTTCCAGCATTTTCTTCAACCTGGGATACAACATTTTTGACACCCGGTTTAAAATGATCCCCTGAATATTGCTGTCTTTTTGAAAGGATACAATCCCGCTGACAACAGCACAAAGGGAAAGCGCCGCCCCTTTGCAAGGAAGAATCAATACTGCGGGAATGTCAAGTGTTCTTGCTACATCATATGAGCTTGCCGTAACAGAATCCAGTCTCATCCCATCATAATATCCCATCACGCCTTCTGTTATAACAAGTTCAGCATCTGCCGCATGTTTTGCGTATTCTTTTCTCAGCTCATCTTCCGAAGAAAAGAATAAATCCAGATTTTTTGAATCTACGCCAAGCACTTCTTTATGAAACATCGGATCGATATAGTCAGATCCGCATTTACAGGATGATACTTTTTTATTTTGAGCCTGATATGCCGCCATAAGTGCGCACGCCGCCGCTGTTTTCCCGCTTCCGCTGGAGATCGCCGTGATCAAAATTCCCGAAGCCATCTTCCTTTCCTCCTGCTGAAATAATATAGACAGGATTCATTCCTGTCATCATATGATACTGCCCCAGAACACGAGAACGCGACGCACATATCTGTGTAACTTCCATATCGGTCAGTAACCCTTCTTTTTCCGCGTCCATCACATCCCGGACTGTCTCAAGCGATATAGCGCTGATCACAATCTTTACATTTGGATTTTTCTGTTTCACAACAGTCAATATTTCTTTTAAATTACCGGAACTTCCTCCGATAAACAGATGAGTCGGCGGTTCCAAATGCACGAGCGCCTCCGGCGCGCTTCCTTCTATGATCCGGATTCCGTCCGTCCTGAATTTTCTCCTGTTTTTTTCCAAAAGAAGCACCGCCTCCGGATTCTTTTCAATGGCATACACTTTTATCTGCTCACCTGAAAGAGCCGCCTCCACAGATACAGAGCCGGTTCCGGCGCCGACGTCATACACAACCGCATCTTCTGTAAGCTCCATGCGGGCGATGCTGACGGCGCGCACTTCTTCTTTCGTCATTGGAACTTTTCCTCTGACAAACGCATCGTCACGGATATGCGGACCACGCCGCTTTGCCGGATTCTCATTTTCCACCAATGCAGTACATAACCCCCGCACTTCTTCTATTTGAAAATCTGCCGCTTTTTTCCTTATGATCTTTTCATCTTCATAAGAAAGATCTCTTCCGACCGAAAGGAACAGTTCTCCCATTCCATACTCCAAAAGTGCGTTCAGCAGTCGTTCTCCCGCATCTTTTCCGCCAAGAAGAAAGAACGTTTTTCTGTTCGTATCTACCGTCTGTATAAACAGCGTTTCATTTCCATGAAGACTTACGATCTTTGCATCGTCCCATGAAACACCGAGTTTTGCGGCAAAATAAACAACAGATGAAATCCCCGGAATCAATTCAACCGTACAATCGATCTCTGAATGCAAAAGGGCCGCTTCCAGTTTTTTTGCTCCGCTGTAAAACCCGATATCACCGGAAAACAAAACCGCAGTCCGGCTGCACTCCTCATGCTCTTTTACATAAGAAAAAATAAAGTCCCACCGATATTCACTTAACATATCCCGCCGTTTTATATCTTTTTTCTGCTCTAAAAAACATGCGGCGCTTTCAAGCATCCGTGAAGCTCCGATCAGACAATCGCTTGCAAGGATCTCTTCTTTCGCTCTTTCGGTCATTTCTTTTACTCCGCCTGTCCCAATCCCGATCAAAGATACTTTTCTTTTTTTATCACACATCTTTATAGCCTCTCGGAGTTACCATTTTCCCGTTTAACTCTTTCGTATTTGAGTTTCCGATATAAACAGTCGTAAACATATCTGCCTGTGTTGTTTTCAGCTTTTTAAGAGTCATGATCTCATATAACTCGCCTTCTCTTCCTATATTTTTCACAAGACCGCACACCGTCTCTTCCGACCGTGATTTTAGAATGATCTCACAGGCTTTCTCAAGATAATCCGCTCTCTTCCTGCTGGACGGATTATAAAGACAGATTACAAAATCAGCCTCTGCCGCGGCGCAAAGTCTCTTCTCGATCAGCTCCCACGGAGTCAGGAGATCGCTTAAACTGATCACTGCAAAATCATGCATCAACGGCGCGCCTAAAACGGCTGCTCCTCCTGATGCCGCCGTGATCCCGGGAACAATCTCAATCCCGATCTCAGGGTAATCTCTCCCGATCTCATAAATCAGACCTGCCATTCCATAAATCCCGCTGTCACCGCTGCATACCATTGCCACGTCAACGCCTTTTTTTACCTCCTCAAACGCCATCTTACAGCGGTCGGCTTCTTTTCGCATCGGAGTGCTCAAGAACTGCTTTTCCGGAAATAAAGGACGGACAAGATCAATATATACCGTATATCCGATAATGACCGGACATGCGTCAAGAACTTTTTTTGCCTGTACTGTCATCTGATCTCCTGCTCCCGGGCCGAGTCCTACAACATATATTTTATTCATTCTTTAGTATTCTCCTTTTCTGCCTTTCCAACATGAGAAGATGCTTTCCGAAATTCTGTTGTAAATGTCGGATCATATAATTTTGACCGTTCATACTTTCCATCTAAAACCCTGCCTACTACAATAAGCGCCGTCTTCGTTACGCCTGCCTCTTTTGCAGTCTGCGCCAATGTTTTTACCGTACAGTTGAGTACTTTTTCCTCCGGCCATGACGCCTTATACACGATCGCGGCAGGAGTGTCCTGTTCATATCCTCCGCTGATCAGCTCTTCGGAAAGTTCTTTTAGCATCCCTGTGCTTAAAAAAATAACCATTGTTGTGCCATGAGCCGCAAAACTTCTGATCGACTCCTTTTCAGGAACCGGCGTTCTTCCTGCCATACGGGTAATTACAACCGACTGTGAAATTCCCGGAAGTGTATATTCTGCATCGAGCGCAGCTGCTGCCGCGCAAAAAGAGCTGACGCCGGGGCACACTTCGTATCCGATCCCAAGTCTTTCCAACTCATCCATCTGCTCTTTGATCGCCCCGTACAGGCAAGGATCGCCTGTATGAAGCCGGACAATGTTCTTTCTTTGAGTCTCACCTTCTTTTATCACTTCCAGCACTTCTTCCAGTGTCATCTTCGCACTATTGTAAACTGCACACGTTTCTTTACAGCCATATAGAAGTTTCGGGTTCACAAGCGATCCTGCGTAAATAACAATATCCGCCTCTTCTAAAAGGCGTTGTCCACGCACAGTGATCAAATCTTTTGCACCCGGACCTGCTCCAACAAATGTGACCATCTTTCTCTTTCCTTTCGCTTTCTTAGCCTCTTTACTTTTTTAATCTTTTCTCCGATCTTTCCGCTGAGTTTCGCTTTCATCTTTTATGATAAACAACGAATAATATCCCGCCTGTTCGGGGATTTCTTCCGTCGAAAAATAAAGCTTCTCCGAATCCATACCACAGTTTTCCACCATTTTTGCCTCTAAAGCGTTCTCGACAAGAAAACGTTTCACTTCCGCCATTTTCCGTCCGCTTTTCATAAATACTTTCGTTCCCTGCAGCCTCATACTTTCTTCTACTCCGTAGGAAGCAGGTATGATATGCAGTTCATCGCTGTTTTCTGAAAGGGAAATGTCAAGGCGAGCCGCCGCCGCGCAAAAAGAAGGGATTCCGGGAATCAACTCTGTTTCATATCCCATCCTTTTCAGTCTTTTGTGTATATACATACAGGTAGAATAAATGCTCGGGTCTCCGATCGTAAGAAACACAACATCCTTTCCTTCATTTAACTTCTCTGCGGTAAACGCCGCGTCTTCGTCATGAATCTCTATCAGTTTCTCCCTGTCTTTGATCATCGGCATAGGCAGAAAGATCACCTCTTTTTCCCCGATCTGCGAATAAACTTGTCTGACGATCTGATAAGCCGTACACTGCTGCATATATTTTGGATCTGCGTTTTCACCCGGCTTTTTCAAACCGCTGTCTGATACGGGAATCGCGACAACATCACTTTCTTGTATCGCATGCAATGCTTTTAATGTCAGAAGCTGCGGATCTCCCGGCCCAACTCCAACGCCTGTAAACTTTCCTTTCATAGCCTCTTTATCTTCCTTTCTTTTGCCTGACAAAACGACTTGTCTGCTCAAACAGACTGTCTGCTTTCGAGGTTTTCCCCAAAACCCCTTCTTCATTTGAAAAAACAACAGCCGCAATATCCAACGCTTCCCCTGCTCTGTTTGTCAGATAAAATTCTATTCTCTCCATTACGCTTTCCATTACTTTTTCGAGAAGTCCGCATTCTTTGAGTACTCTTAATGCCTCCGATGTATTCACACAGTCCATGACCGAACGCACCGTATGCGAATCTGCCCCTTCTAAAGCCGCATGTACCGCCAACACTTCCATCCTGCAGTCTGCCTGTCTTGAATGGGTATTCATTACTCCTGCCGCCAGTTTGACAAATTTTCCGATATGACCGATAAATAGAATTCCCTTCATCCCGAGTAATTTTGCATCGTCGATCGTATCTCCGATATAGTTACTGCATTTTACTGTTACTTCTTCGTCCACGCCGAGTTCTTCACGTAAAAAATCCATTCCGTAATTTCCCGGAACAACATAACACCTGTCATACCCTGTCTCTTTTAACATTTTCATTTCCAGCCATATCGTATCAGTCAGCGCTTTTTCACTCATCGGCTCTACGATGCCTGTCGTTCCAAGAACAGACAGGCCTCCTACAATGCCAAGCCTCGGATTAAACGTCTTCTTTGCGATCTTCTCCCCGCCCGGAATAGACAGCGTAATCTTTATTTTCCCACCGTACTTGTATTGACGGCACTCTTCGTCTACCGCATCGGCAATCATCCTGCGAGGTATTTTATTGATCGCGGGAAAGCCTGTCTGCTGCTCTAATCCTGCTTTTGTGACCCGGCCGATTCCTTCTCCTCCGGCAAGAACAATATGATCTTTGATTTCAAAACAGCGTTCTTCCGCTTCTTCCTCTTTTAAAAATGACTCGATCTTCTCAGCTTTTGCGTATACTTTCATCCCATCTGTCACATCAGGATCATCGCCGCTGTATTTTTCAACAGCGCACTGCACATAATCCGCAGTTCTGATCGTTGACTCTACTTCCAAATACAGCTCGATCCCTTTCGGAGTGATCAGTTTCACATGAGTAATCTCTTCTTCTTTAAGAAGCATCGCCACAGCAGCTTTTGCCGCTGCGGCAGCACAGCTTCCTGTCGTATATCCAAGCCGAAGTCCCGACCGGTTCCTCCCGATCTCCTGTTTCATTTTATGCTATTCTCCTGATATGCTTTACAATTCTTCCAGCATCTGCCGTGGATTTTCCGCCGCTTTTACTTTACCGAACACTTTCTCGATCACACCTTCTTCATCGATCAAATAAGTAGTGCGGACAACACCCATTGTTTTCTTTCCGTACATATTCTTTTCTTTCCATACATCATAAGCCTGAATACATGTTAACTCTGTATCTGAAAGAAGTGTAAAGGGCAAACCGTATTTTTCTTCAAATTTCTTATGAGAAGCAACAGTGTCCTTGCTCACACCTAGAATGACAGCTCCTTTGTCTATAAATTGTGGATAGTTTTCTGCAAAACCACAAGCTTGCTTAGTACATCCAGGTGTATTATCTTTTGGATAAAAATAGAGAATAACTTTTTGACCTCTATAATCACTTAATGAGATATTATCTCCATTTTGATTTAATAATGTAAAATCTGGTGCTTTTATACCTACTTCTAACATATACTCACTCTCCTTGTTTCTATCATAAGAAAACTGAAATAAAAAAGCAAATATAATGCTTAATTATTCGCTTATCTTTAAGTTAGACAATATAACAAGAATAATGATTATCAAAGTTACTTTTCTAACTCAATTTTTATAACATAATAAATGGTTCAATATAATCTTGTAAAAAGTCAATGCGATCAAAAATTGTCGGTTTAAAATATGATGTCACAGTAATCACTATATTGCATGTTGGATTTACATATATAACATTCCCACTATTTCCAATAGCTGAATATATTTGCTTCTTTTCATCTATAATCCACCAAAGATATCCATAAGACATATTTCTAAATTCTTCTCCACATTTATAATTTGGTTTTGTCATTTCTTCAATCCATTGAGAGGATATAATTTGTTTTCCATTATAAACGCCTTTATCTAAACAAAGCTGTCCGATTTTTGCCATGTCTATTGCAGAGAAACATAAACCATAGCCTGCAGCCCCTACTCCTTTAGGATCACAGAACCATACATTTGTTTTTGGATCTTTACACATAGTAAAGTGTTTATGTTCTTCAGCAGTTTCTGCCAAATAATTCATATGCTTTTCTATTCCAATAGGTTCAAATAAATATTTATTTGCAAAATCAACAACTTTTAAACCACTTGTTTTAGATATAATACCTGTTAATATATGTATACCTAAAGTTGAATATTGAAATTCACCAGTTAATCCCTTTCTTCCACCAAGAAAATCTAAAGCTGAAATCGTCCAATCATCACTTGAACAAATTTTAGTCCAAGGTTCATATTTATACTTATAAGGTGCCATCATAGTTAATAAATGTTTAATTGTGACTTTTTGAATTGTTTTTTCTCCTCTTTTTATTTTATAATCAGGAAAGAAATCCAATACAGGTTGTTCTATACTTTTTATATAGCCTTTATCAATTGCTATCCCTACAAGTAATGCGACTATACTTTTTGTTGCAGACATAACATGACATGCATCTGTTTTCTTATAATTATTCCATTCATCTGAATAGACTTCTTTACCATCTTTATAACAAGATATCTGACAAATATTAGGTTGTTGTTCCTTAATCAAATCATGTAATTGTTTTTTGTTCATATTTCCCTCCATTTTTATTTATATAAATTTTATCCTTAAGTTTGTTATCTCTATCTTTTTTCTTTCTTTTTTACTGGATAATAAACTTCCGTAATAAGATCATTCTCAGTTTTAACCTGTTCTGGATCATTGACATAAACTTCAAACAAAGCATCATTATTTTCATAACCATTCTTTTCAGCCCATTCAATCTGTTTTGTATAAACTGAAGAAAGTTGTGAATAAGATCCACGAATAACTGTTTTCAAACATAAATGGGGATGAAATTCCCGTGAACCAGTCACTTGTTCTTTAATGGGTAAAGCAAATTCATAATCCAATCCCAGTTCTCCAAATTCTTCACTATGGAAAAGAGACATCGGAGGAGCAGTAATCGTAAGTTGATTATCTATAACTCTTCTGACTAATTGGTTGAAACAACGGACTGCTTCATCTTCACATTCATATTCATGCACTCTTTTACGAATATATAAGATATTCATTTTTGGTACTTCTACCAATTGAACATCAATATTTTCTAAATAGGACATCATTGCGTTCCCTTGTTTCACATTCAATATATCATCATTTAATTGATTGAGTATTTGATTATATTCTTGGACCTGTCTTTCCATTTCTTTTTTCTTTTTCATAAGTGATATATAGAGTTTTTTATCTTGTAATTTATTTGATTCTAAAATTGTTTTGATTTCATCTAAAGAGAAATTATAAGATTTTAATCTATTAATAAATAACATTCTTTCTAATTGATCAATAGAATAATATCTATAACCATTTTCAGGATTAATTTCATCTGGTATAATAAGTCCTATTTCTGCATAATAACGGAGTGTTTTTGTAGATACACTACAGATCTTTGAAAATTCTCCAATCGATAACATCACTAATCCTCCTTTGTATGTCTTTCAAACATCTTATATTATCATACACCTTTCCCTAAGGGAAAAGTCAACCAAAAAATCCCTTCTTTTTTAAGAAGGGATATAAGAATAATCTTTATATCTGAGTTTGTAGTCTTTTAATAAATGTAGCATCTTTGATAAATGGTCTTGAGAACCCAAAAAAATGAACATGGCTTGTTTCATAAATGGGTTGAATATCTTTTAACTCTCTTAATCCTCCAGTTAAAATAACAGGTGTAGAAATGACTTGTGATAATCGAACTGCTGCATCTTTATAATAAGCACGTTCTTGAGCTTTATGTTTTTTCAATTGATTTCCACTCACTTCAATGGCATTCATTCCAGCATTTGAAAGTTTAGTTGCTATGTTTATAAACTCTTCTACACTCAAGCCACCCTCTTGTTCATCAGATGAATTGATTTTTATCCATATAGGATAATCTTCACCAACCTCTTCACGTATAGCTTGATAAACCTCTAGAACAATACGTGAACGATTTTCAGTATTTCCACCATATTGATCATGTCTGTGATTGAAGAGTGGAGATATAAACTGTGATAACAAATACCCATGGGCACAATGTATTTGAACACCATCAAACCCAGCAGATTTCGCTCTTTTAGCAGCAAGTGCAAAATAATGAACAACATTCTTAATATCTTCCTTTGTCATTTCCTGAGGTGTGATTTGTGATGTTGGATGAGTTATTGCTGATGGTCCTAAAACCGTAGCTGTTTCAATATACCCTTGTCCAATTGAACTGCCATGAACAATCTGCATAATAATCTTAGTTCCATATGCATGAACAGCATCTACAATCTTAGCATAGTCAGGAATAAGACTATCATCATAGATACCTAATTGATTTTTAGTTGGTTGTTCATAAGGTGTGATATATGCATAACTTGTAATAATCGTACCAACATCCCCCTTAGCGAGTTCTACATATTGATGTTTAATTTCATCAGTTGGTCTTCCATCTTCAGTCGCTTTGCCTTCATAAGTCGCAGAACGTATAAAATGATTTTTTACAGTTAAGTTGCCTATTTTTGTTTCTTTAAATAATGTCATATGATTTCTCCTTATTTTTATATTCATTGCAATTCTATTATATTTTATATATACTCTTTTGTATAGAACGCACTTTTTATATAGATACTATCACAAAGGAGAGTGAATATATGGAATTATCTTATGAAGACATTAATATTAAACCTTTTGCTTACGCGTTTTCATTAATAGAAGGAAAATGGAAAATGCATATTTTATTTTGGTTATGGAAAACAGAAGTCATGCGTTATAGTGAATTAAAAAGAGCACTTCAAGGAGTGACTCATAAAATGCTTTCAAATAAACTTAAAGAATTAGAGGTAGATGGATTGATTGTTCGTCATGAATATCCCCAAATACCACCAAAAGTTGAATATTCTTTATCTGACAAAGGCAAATCATTTATGCCTATTTTACAGGAAATGTGTAAATGGGGTTCTAAAAATATATAAATATAATAGAAAACACAATCAGATGAAAAATTCTTTTTGTGTTTTATTATCTTTAACTATTTATTTTTTAACTTTTCAATCTCTTCTTTAATCTTATCAATACTTTTTTCTAATAAATCATAATCACTGTCACTTTGGTCTTTATCTTGATTTTCATCTTTGTTATCCTGATTCAAAAGTTGATTTTGCCCTTGAATATATAACAGATAAACGCTGTTTAAAGAAACTACACTGCCAAGTGTTGCTAAAAAAGTTCCTACTACAGCCTGTTCATCAGCTGAAAAGGATTCCATGAAAGCGGCACTTATTAAGACAATAATTTCATCTAGCACCAAAGGATGGACATTAGGTAAAGACATAGACATCACCAATATAATATATGCAATTAATCAAATAATGATTGTTGAATCTGACCAGAAATAATATTTAATTCATCAGGAACCAAACTCAAAAAAGATTCCAAATATTGATTATCATATAACCACTTATGAAGATCACTTTGTGGAATGACTAAAGGCATTCTTGAATGGATACCCTGCATTGTCTGATTAGCCTTAGTTGTAATGATTGTAACCTCATTTTGAGTTTCACGATATATTCCAGCCATTAATAAGATAGCATGTTGCTTTGGCTCAAATGAGATTTTATTCTTATGTGAATCCCACTCATAAAAGCCTTTTGCTGGAACAATACATCTATGTGTTTTCGCATCTGCAGCAAACATTCTTTTTTCTAATAATGTTTCACATCTTGCATTGATAACTAATGATGAATTTTGTTTCATTGTATAACCCCACTTTAATGGAACCAATGTTAAATGTTCATTCTTTACAATGATGACTGGTATATCCTGACTTGGAAAGAAATCTCTTTCACCCTCATCATACTCATATTGATTATCTTGAACAATAGACTTTATTAGAGTATATGTTTCACCATCAAAATAATATCTTCCACACATAACTTCATCTCCTCCCTTAAATTATTGCCAATAATTTCTTAATGATTCTAAATTAAAATCCCTTGACAATGATCTATTTCATGTTGGATAATTTGTGCAACATATCCTTCAAATGTTTTAATCTTTACTTTAAAATGAATATCTTTGTATTCTACCTTTATTTTTTCATATCTTTTCACAGCTTTTTCTCCAATATGTGAAAGGCATCCTTCATGGGTATCGTAATATCTTCCAGATGTCTTTAAAATAATCGGATTTATCATAACAAGATGATCATTATTATTTTTCACAATAATGATACGTTTATGATACCCAATCATATTGGCAGCCATACCTACACAATGATCCTCATGAGCAACAAGTGTATCTCGTAAATCTTGTACTATTGCCATATCATCTAGAGTCGCTTCTACTGATTTTTGACTTAATATAAACTGATCAGTCACTATATCTCTTATCATTTCTCATTTTCCTCTCATTCATATTTAAGAAAAGACAAACTTATGGCTTGTCTTCATTTCCATTTCTACTATTATAAATCTTTTCTCAAACTCATCATAACTTATAATTTTTTTACAGATTCACCTTTTATCAATTGATAACCAATTAGCTGAGTATGTGCAACCAGTTCTTCCTGAATTAATTGAATTATAGTTTTTCCAGCCATTTGTCCAGCAAGTTCATTATCATAGCGAATTGTGCATAAACTTGGTGTCACAAGTGCTGAAATTTCATAACCTCCAAACCCAATCAATGAAATATCATCAGGAATTTTTAATCCCATTTCATGAATTTCTTTATAACATGCCAAAGCAATATTATCTGTTGCACAAATAATCATAGTTGGTCGATGATTTGTTAAATATTCTTTAATAACTTTGCGTGATTCTTGGAAAGAAAAGTTTGTTTCTTTTACAACAATATTTTCTATATTGTAATCTTTCAAAGCATCTAGAACACCTTTTTTTCTTTGAACACCAACTGCTTCATCTTTACGATCCACACCCATATATAAAATTTGCTTATGATTCATTTGAGCAGCATATGTTCCAACATCATAACCAGCATGATAATCATCATAAATAATTGAGATTCCACCCTTAAATAACTGAGCAACCACCAATATTGGAATATCTAATTTGGCTGCAAGTTGCTGATGAGTCATAGTTAATGCAGTTGCTAATAAAATAATACCATCAACATTCATTCGCCATAAGTGTTCTATTGATGCGAGTTCTCTAATCTCATTATGATTTGTATTTATAATAATTGTTGAATACCCATTATTCTTTAAATATTCATCTATTGCCATGAGCATTCGTGATGAGGTAATAGAGTCTAGACATGGTGCAATAATCCCTATTGTATGTGAGTGCTTTGCTTTTAAACTTTGGGCAACTGCATTAGGTTCATAATTATACTCATCAACAATCTTCTTCAGTTTAATTCTTGTTTCTTCCTTTACATAGCCACCATTAAAATAACGAGAAACAGTGCTCTTGGCAACGCCTGCTATTTTGGCTATATCATTCATTGTTAATTTCTTTTTATCCATAATATTTTCCTCATCCTTTATTATAAGTGAAAGGTTCTTTGAAAACAAGAAAATCCTTGCTAGCAAGGATTTTACCATTCTATTTGGTATGGCAATAATTCATAAAAATCAGCTTGTGCATTGACTTTATTGATGATGATATCATCACAGTTTCCAAAAATACGTGTAGACATTGTATAATATCCATCATTTATAAATATCTCAAGTGAACTTATATCACTAAAGATTTGTAACTTATATAAGTCCTGAATAATAACTGATCTTTTTTCTCTACCATCACCACATTGATACATTGTTAATGTTAGGAGACTTTCTTGACAATTATATGAAATATAGCAATCTTCCCTTAAATGCATATGGAAATCAGTAGATGTTAAAAAGTGAATTATCATTTCAAAACACAAACTGTTTTTATGGAATTTTTGTTGAAGGTTGAACTGTTCATGGTGATGACGTAATGATTTCAACTGTGGAATTGGTATTTGATAAATATGATGATCTTTATATTTAAGAAGACGTGGTAAAGCAAGAGCTTGTTCCCAGCCATCTTGTGCGGTTTGATTCTTTGTATAACTTGCTTCAGACATACCCAACCATGCAAAAAGAATACGCTCACCATTTTGATTTATAAATGTACGTGCTGAATAAAAATCAAATCCATAATCAAATTGTTGAAATTCTCCTAAAGTTCCATTTTTACGAAAATCACCATGAACTTCAAAATAACCACATTGATGACTATTTTGATATTTATATTCAACGCCTTCAACACCTTGGGGACAAGCAATAAGAAATCTATGTTTGCCCAGTATAATGATATCAGGACATTCCCACATGTAACCAAATGTATTTGAGGTAGTTAGTTCATTTAAGTAAGTCCAATGTGTCATATCCTGACTTTCATATATCAGAACAAGCCCTTTATTCTCAAGATGACGTGCCCCAAGCACCATATAATATTGATTATCTTCTTTAAAAATCTGAGGATCCCTAACATGTTTTGTCATGGTATGAGGGAAATCCTTATTTGTCATTAACAATTGCTTATGATTGAAATGAATTCCATCTAAAGAGGAAACAGATAACACATTTTGTTCACGTCCAGATGTTACATAATCGTAATCTCCAGTATATCTCACATTTCCTGTATAGAAAACATGTAAAACACCAGATTCTAAAAGACTGCTACCACTATAGACACCATCTTTATCATATTGACTATCTGGATAAATAGCAATCTTCTCCCTTTTAAAGTGCACAAAATCCTGAGTACTGTAATGCCCCCAAACACAGGCTGTTCTCTCATCTGTTATACATGCAAGTGGATTATAAATATAGTATATATGATATGTGTCACCTATTTGACACATTCCATTAGGGTCTGCAAGTGATCCAACAGGTGGCATTAAATGATAATGAAGACGATAGGTTTCTTGATTCACCTGATTGAAAGCTTGTTCTGCTTCATGTATGTTTGACATTATCATATCTACTTTTCTATATGATATCCTGACAATTCATAAAAATGAACCTGCCCATTATTATGAGAATTGATATGAACTTTCTGTTGGAGTGTTTGACTATAAACACGTGTTGTAAAAACTTCTTTTCCACCATTAACAAATATTTCTATACTAGATGTATCACTATAGATTGTAAAATCAGTGATTTCATTTAATTGCACACTCCTATTTGTACGCCCACAACCACTCTCACCTAATGAAAGAGTTAAAACATTATTTTGATAGATAAACTGAACATCATCTCTTATATTAATATTAAATTCTTGATCATTATCAAATTCCACTTTCATTTCATAACAAATACAAGTTGGACAGTGTTGATTGAAATCCTGAAGAGAAGTCGTTAATGAAGATTTTCTCAGTTGTTTTAATTCTTCAAGGGGTTGTTGAACTATTTGATTATCTTGATAACTTAAAACTCTTGGCATTGTTAATGCATGTTGCCAATCATGTGAGATAGTGGGCTGGTTATGATATGATGCATCAGGTATCCCCATCCAACTCAACTGAATTCTTCTTCCCTTTTCATCAATGAAACTTTGTGGAGCATAAATATCAAAACCGCGATCTAATTCTTTGAACTCTCCCAATTGATAAGTGTTATTGTCAAAATCAAAATTGATTGGATAATAGCCTGTTTGATATACATTTGCATAATCATATGCAATTTGTTCAACACCTTGAGGACATACCATAAGTATTAACTGTCCATCTAACTCAAATAAATCAGGACATTCCCACATATATCCAAACTTATCTGGTGTTTCAATACGATTGTAATAATCAAAATGGATAAAATCATGACTCCTGTACATTAAAACACAACCCTTATTATTCTGGCTCCTTGCTCCTAAAACCATATAATAATCATTACCCTTTTGAAATATTTTTGGATCTCGCACATGAGCAGACATATCTGCAGGATAATCATGATTTGTTAAAACAACTTCTTTCTTTGAAAGACTGTAACCATCCTGACTCGTTATATGAATAGTATTTTGTTCACGTCCATTTTGAATATAATCATAATCATCACGATCCATTAATTTCACATTTCCTGTATAAAAATAGTGAATTGTATTATTTTCAATAAATGCCGATCCACTATATACACCATCCCTATCAGCTTGCTGATCTGGAAATAAAAATGGCTCTTCTTGTTTAAATGTAATCATATCTTGAGTTGTATAATGACCCCATAATTTTGTTCCCCAGCCACAATCAAATGGTGTGTACTGGAAATAGATATGATAAGTTCCATGATTCTGACATAATCCATTGGGATCATTAAGAAACCCAGTTGGTGGCATGAGGTGATAGTGCAAACGATATGGATCTTTAGCAACATTATCACGCATACTCTGATAATTCTTATATTGTTTTAAATAATCTTCTTTTGTCATCATAATGAATTCCTCTACTTTAAAACTGCTATAACATCTTGACCATTTGTTTGTCCAGTAAATTTCATTTCAAGAGTACGTCCTTCTTTCACTTCAAAAGCCATCATAGTTTCAGAAGAATAACCTTTTTCTTTCACTAAAGTAATATCAAATGTTAATAATGGGTCACCCATTTTTACAGTTTGACCAACAGTTACAAATGTTTCAAATCCTTCTCCATTCATATTCACTGTATCAATTCCACAATGAATCAAAACACTTGAACCATCTTTCATCGTTATTCCAATAGCATGTTTGCTTGGAAATACAAATGTTACTGTTCCATCACAAGGAGAAAGCACTTGTCCATCTTCAACATCAACCACAATGCCATCTCCCATTGATTTTGAAGCAAATGTTGCATCACTTGATTGGCTAATATTTTTAACAACTCCAATAACTGGAGAAACAACTTGAATTTCACCAGTAAACTCATTTTGATCTTCCATTTCATAAACCACTTCTTCTACATTGTCAGCTGATTTTTTCTTAGACAGCTTGCCAAAGATAACTGTTAATACACAGCCAATAATCAAAGCAATAACATGTGCAATAATATAATTGATATAACCATTATGACTAGGATCACAAATAGCAATTCCTGGAACAGCAGTTGTTCCAAAACCGAATGCAGCCAAATCAGTAATATAAACATAAGCTCCAGCCACTGCTGCACCTAAACATCCTGCAACTAATGGATACTTATAACGCAAGTTGATTCCAAAAATAGCAGGTTCACTAATTCCAAAGAGAGTTGATGCAAAAGAAGGAATACATAATTCTCTTGCCTTTAGATTTTTCCAATTCATTGCAAGATACCCCAAGACTGCTCCACCTTGACCAATCAGTGCTACTGACATTAATGGATTCAAGAAATTTCTTCCTGTGTCTGCAATAAGCTGAGCTTCAATTGCACCCAAAATATGATGTAATCCTGTAATGACAATGATCTGTTGTACACCTGCAAAAATCATATATCCAACAGCCCCTAAATTTTGTGTTACCCAGATCAAAATACCTGTAATCCCATTCGATAATTCACGTCCAACTGGCCCAATAATTGTAAATAGTAAGACTGTTGAAATAAAGACAGTACACAATGGCGAAAACAATAGTTTTACAACATCAGGTATCTTTTTATCAAAGAAAATATCTAACTTAGCAACAATAAATCCCATCATCAAAGCAATGATAATTCCCCCTTGAAATCCAACAAGTTCAATTGGCAATCCAAGAATTCTAATCACTTCCGCAGTCGCACTTCCGGAACCAACAGAGTAAGCATTTGCTAAAGAAGCATCTAACATAATAGCACCAACTATCATTCCTAAGATAGGTTTTCCACCATATCGTTTAGTAGCACTATAACAAACTGCCATTGGTAAAATAGCAAAGATACCATTTGAAGCCAAACTTGCTAATTTATTAATAGCATATAGAGTTTCATTATTAGCAACAACATCCCACTTACTTAAAACTCCTGTAATTCCCATTAATAATGCTGCCGCAAGAATTCCTGGCATAATATCAATAAAAACATCTGATAAGGATTTAATAATGGCTTGTAATGGATTTTGTTTTTTAGCACTTTGCTGTTTAATATCTCCTAGTGACATATTTTCAGTATGAGTATATTGGCTAAAAACGTTATAAACATCATTCACGAGACCCGCTCCAAAAATTAACTGTAACTGATCCCCAGCAATAAATACACCTTTTACCAAATCAATTTCTTCTAACTTTTCTATATTAGCTAATGCATTGTCATTTAAAACAATACGTAGTCTTGTTGCACAATGCGCAACACCTTGAATATTATCCAAACCTCCTACATTCTCAACAAGTTCCTTAGAAATACGCAAGTACTTTTCTTGTTTATTCTCGCTCATTTTCATTCTCCTCCCACAGTATAGAACCGGTTCCACAATTGCATTATAAAACGCTTTCATGATTTAGTCAATATTTTTTTATAAAAATATTTATTTTTTATGGAACCAGTTCCCTAAACAAAGAAATAAAGGAACCATGATTGGTTCCTTTATCATTTTGGGTATATTTTATTGAAGTAATACTAAGAACTAGCTGATGTAAAGTGGTTGATCATTACCAACAACTTCACCAGTTTTTGTTGTAGCAACATAATATACTGAAGAATCTTCTGGTTTATAGTAAACCTCTAATGTGTCCACAGTTGTCATTTTAACACCTTGTGCCTTAACATCCTCTTTAACTAGTTTTTCGATATTTGTTGTTTCAACATTTTTATTATTAAATTGTACTTGTAATTTTAGTTTCACTATCCATCCTCCTTACTTGTTATTATAAATGAAAGCGATTACTTTTTCAAGAGAATACCCTCATTTATTAATGATAATATATCACTTTTTTCTTCTTTATACAAACTTTATTCCATTTTTTGTAATATTCCCATATATTTCTTTGCAATCGTACATATTTATTGTCATATTTACAAAACTTATGTCATTATATGTAGAAAGGTAGAGATTTCTCACTACCCTAAACGTTCTACAACACCATCCGTGCTAACTGTTCTATTAATATTTTTAATATATGAGAAGCTTGCTGCCGCCATAAATACATATCCAAATAATAAATCCTTAACAATTGGCCCCATTATTTCAGGTTCTTCTAAAAAAGCAGGAATAGCTCTAAATGCATCAGCCATACTTATTCCATACATCTCTCCAAAGACATCATAAATTTCTAAACCAACTGATATGAGCTCAGCAGCACCTAGCATAACAATCGCTATAGCAACAGCAATCCAAACACCTTTTTTATCAATTCTACCACCAAGCATTTCATATCCTTTAAAACAGCATACTGACATAATAAAACCAGTAATACCAGCAACAAATCCCATTTTATAAATAATTACCCAAACTAAAACGCCAATCAGTGATCCAGCCAACGCTCCCACAATTCCAAGTGGTAGATTAACTTCTTTCAATTTTGGCTGATTTTCAGCAAGCTGCCCTAAACAGTTAGGACATGATAAATCATTATAACCATTTATACTACATACATCTATTGGTGTTTCTTGTCCACAATGACGACAACATTGGACATAACCATTTTGAGATGCAAAGCCTGCAATTTCTTTCATAATTTTATCTAAATCCCACACAGTAAGATTTTTATCATTTTTTAAGTTAACTATAACTGCATGATCTTTATAATGAGTCCAATTGATAAACTGACCTTTATCCATAGTTTCTAAATATTGTGATAAGACTCCCGTTTCATTATCATTTTTCATTGTTGCAATTATAGAATATTGTCTTTGTTGTGGTAAAAAATTAATAATAAATTTATATTCTCCAACCGTTCCAAATGCAACATTATGTGCTTTATTGACTGTAAAGCCAATTTGTTCAATACCTTCAAATTTCTTCATAATTCCCCTCTCCCTTCTTGTTTATTATATCATATTTGTCAAATTTCGGAAAATAAAAAAAGAACGGAATTATCCATTCTTCTTATTATATGCTTTTCTTCTTTCATTTTCAGTTAATAAACGTTTTCTTAAACGAATATTCTCTGGTGTAACTTCAACAAGTTCATCATCATTGACATAATCTAAACATGCTTCAAGATTAAAGAATCTAGGCTTTTTTAAGACAACTGTTGAATCTTTTGAAGAAGAACGTGTATTTGTTAATTGTTTTCCTTTTGTGACGTTAACAACCAAATCATTATCACGACTATGTTCACCAACAATCATACCTTCATAAACTTCAACACCTGGACCAATAAACATAACCCCACGATCTTCTACACCACCTAAAGCATAAGCTGTCGTTTGTCCAGCGTCAATTGAAACAAGAACACCAAGTTGTCTCTCTCCAACTGCATCGCCTTCCATAGGTCTATATTCTAAATAGGAATGATTGATAATTCCATATCCTTTTGTCATTGTTAAGAAGTTTGTCATGAAACCAATTAATCCACGTGAAGGAATAACATAATGGACTTTTGTCATTCCATTATCAGATTCCATATTTTCTAATGTTCCACGTCTAAATCCTAATGATTCAATAACACTACCAATACACTCATCTGGCGCTTCAATGAAGACTTCTTCATATGGTTCACATAAAACACCATCGATTTCTTTCATGATTGCTTTAGGTTTAGAAACTTGTAATTCATAACCTTCTCTACGCATATTCTCAATCAAAATTGATAAATGTAATTCTCCACGTCCAGAAACAATCCATTCCTCACTATTAGGAATTCTTTCGATTTTCAAAGAAACATCACGATTTGTTTCTTTAAACAATCTTTCTTCAATTTTACTTGCAGTTACAAATTTACCATCTTTACCTGCAAATGGTGATGTATTTGTACCAAATACCATCTGTATCGTTGGTTCATCAACTCTTAATAATGGTAATGGCTCTTCTTGTCCCATTGTACATACTGTTTCACCAACACCAATATCAGCTAAACCAGCAATTGCAACAATATCTCCAGCACTTGCTTCTTCGATTTCAATTCTATGTAATCCAATAAAACCAAATAATTTTTGAATTCTAAATTGTGTCTTTGTTCCATCTCCACGTATACAAGAGACAGTTTCATTGACTTTGATTTTTCCTCTTTGAATACGTCCAATCCCAATACGTCCTACATAATCATTATAATCCAATAATGCTGGCTGGAATTGTAATGCACCTTCTTCATCAACCAAAGGGGCAGGTATTTCATTAATTATCATATCAAACAAGCAATCCATATTAGGAACCTGAGTAGCAAGATCAGTATCTAAACTTGATGTTCCCATTAAGGCTGAAACAAATACAGTTGGGAAATCTAATTGATTGTCATCTGCACCTAATTCCATAAATAATTCAAGAACTTCATCCATGACTTCATTAATACGAACAACTGGTCTATCCACTTTGTTAATAACAACAATTGGTTTAACCTTTGCTTCTAATGCTTTCTTTAATACAAAACGTGTTTGTGGCATTGTTCCTTCATAAGCATCAACAACCAATAAAACACCATCTACCATGTTCATGATACGTTCTACTTCACCACCAAAGTCTGCGTGGCCTGGTGTATCCATAATATTAATTCTGTAATCTTTATAATTAATTGCTGTATTTTTTGCTAAGATTGTAATACCTCTTTCTCTTTCAATTGCATTACTATCCATTGCTCTTTCAGCAATTTGTTCATTATCTTTTAATGTACCAGATAATTTTAATAATTGATCCACAAGAGTTGTTTTTCCGTGGTCAACGTGTGCTATAATAGCTATATTTCTAATGTTATTCATGTATTGAGCACTCCTTTTCGCCTTTATGATTATAACACAATTATGTCAAAACACAATAAAATATGGCGATGAAATCAATAAAAATTATACACAGTGACATTCCTTTCTTATGTGTAGCGGTTTCATCTTCCTAGAACCAAAAAAAGATGCTAAAGTGCATCTGTTAGAAATTCATATGTATATTTAAGAACCTCTTGGATATGTTGTAAACAATCATAATTATGAGAGCCATTTTCAATAGGTTTAAAAATAGCATTATGAAAACCTTGAAGATATTTTTCTGATATAGCAAATGGTACTGTTTGATCATTTGTTCCATGAATAATCATTAATTGGTTCTTATAAATCTCTATACCTTTATAAAAGTCTCTTGAAAGCATATCTTTGACAAACTCATCTGATATTTGAAAACCATTGTGATCATAGAAATCTGCTTGAGGAACATGACCTTTCAAATATTCAACTGCACTTGGCAAATTGAATGCTGGTGCCCACAAACATAATTTAGAAATATCATTAGGATAAAGTTTCGCAAGTTCACTTGCGACAGCACCACCCATAGAATGCCCCAATACATAGATTTTCGTTGTTGATGGCATTTTTTTAACTTCTTCTAAAATAATCCTAGCACATGATAATTCATCATCAAATGTCATATCACTAAAATTCAAATCTGATTCTCCACTCCCCAAAAAATCCATACGTATCGTTCCAATCCCTTGAGTTACTAGCATCCTTGAGAGTTGAACATATGAAAACTTGGTTCCTGTATTACATCCTGTAAATCCATGGAAGATGATACAGACAGGAAACTCTTTGTTTTGTGGTGTATGAAAGAACCCTCTCATTACACCTTTTGGAGTTGATATTTCACAATAGTTTTGCATAAATGTCTCCTTTTATCGAATTGTCTCTTGTGCAAAAGAAAAGTTCTCAATAATATCTCCATTCTCATCCACAAGATTTATAAACATTGCTTCATCAATTATATTATAACATTCAATAATATATTTTCCTGAAGTCATTATAGGCTTTGTACCGCTAACATCTGTTTCACTAATAACTGATATTCCAGCAATTTGACGAAACTCATTATTACAAATCACATATGTTGATTTATGACGTGAATCAGTAAGCATAAGCACTGTCTTATCATCTAGTATATAATTATAATATTCTTCATACCTTTGATACTCATTCTCTTGAAATATTTGTAATATTTTCATTCCTTGCGAACGCACAACAACGAGCATTAATTGATTATCCTCATTTTTATATATACGCTTTTGCAGTATTTCAACTGCATCAGGTATGTTATTTACAATTTTTCCCATCACCTCAATGATCTCTTTATCCGTTGAAAGTGTATACCCTTCTTTCATTTTTAAAGAAACACCCAAACCAATTATAAAAAAAGCACTTATGATTGATATAATTATAATAAGTTTCTTTTTCATAATTGATCTTGAATTGCTTTAGATAAAGCAAGATATCCTTCATCATTAATATGTAAACCATCAACATAATAGTTTTTAATTGGTTCACCTTTTTTATTACATAAAGCTGGATACACATTTATAAAATGAACATATTCATAGGGAATCATTCTCTTGTATTCTTTAAAAATCATCTTTAGGATATCATTACTTCTCATTCCCTGTTTTGTTGATTTATAACCATGTTGATCTTCAATACATGGTATACAGCTTAACAAATGAATTTTACAATGAGGTAAATTATAATGAATAATTTCAATCAATTCTTTAACGTTTAAAGCAATATCTCTAGGACTTAACATCAGTGTATTTCCTAAATCATTTGTACCAATCATTAAAAAAACTTGTTCCGGTTCATATTTTAATACCCCCTCATCTACAAAGTGAAGCAGCATATTTGAAGTTATACCTCCTATACCACAATTATATTTATGATCTATTGCAGGCATAAATCTCTCTAAATCAAAATATTCTGTAATAGAATCTCCATAGAAAACTGTTCCAGCAGGACCCTTATATTTTTGATGAGATATAATTTGTAACATTCTTTTTAAAACAGATTCTCTTAATTGATACTTATTTGTATCATACTTCATATTTTCCCTCATAGAATCACCTCTGTTTTTATTATAACAAAAAAATGTTCTTGAATGAACATTTATTAAACAAACAAAACTTGCACACATAACATATAAACAAGCGTTCCTCCAAATATAGATAACAATGTATTCCTTTTTATCATGTGGAGAATAATAACACTGCCAACTCCAATCATTTCACATATACCATGGTTTCCACTTAATAAATGAACACTTTTTAAACAATAAACCACTAACATTGCCATAATAGCATAAGGCAAAACGTCACCTAAATATTCAATAAAAGCATTCTTATGATTCTTAAATAAGAGAAAAGGAATTGTTCTTGTGAAAAGCGTAACTATAGCTATAACAACAATTAACAATAACTCATGCATCTTTCATTCCTCCCTTATTATACATAAATAACAGGCTTAAAATAATACCAATCATGGACGGAATAATAAAGGACTCACTACCAAATATCAATAAACAGATGACACTCACACCAAACCCAATATATGTATAAATATGTCTCTCACTTGTTAAGAACTGCTCTAAGACAATAACAACAAATAAAGCTGTCATAGCAAAATCTAAACCTGTTGTATTTATTGTCATTAATGATCCAACAAATGCACCAATAATGCTCCCAATGATCCAATAACATTGATCAAAAAAAGAAATAAGAAATAAATAATACCTTTGATTACAATCTTCTGGCACTTGAGAACCAACGAGCAATGAATATGTTTCATCTGTAAGTGAGAAGATCATATAGAGCTTAAACTTTCCCATATCATCAAATTTCTTAATCATTGATAACCCATAAACCATATGTCTTGCATTAATTAAAAGAGTCATAATGGCTGCACTTATTAAACTTGCTCCGCTTGTAAAAAGATTAATAGCCACAAATTGCATACTTCCAGCATAGATAAAAACACTCATTAACAGTGCATAAACAACACCATATCCTTTGTTTTCCAGCAACATTCCAAAAGCGATTCCTAATACGATATATCCCATCATAACTGGAATAGAAGATAGAAAAGCTTCTCTTATAACTCTTTTATACATTTTCAATAACACCTTTTAATTCATTTAAATCTTGTACAATATAATCACATTGATAATTTTCAAATTCTTCTCTATTTCCATAACCATATAAAACACCAATACAAGGAATATGATTTGCATGAGCACCTATAATATCATGTTGACGATCCCCTACCATTATACAAGTCTCTGAATTAAGTTTCTCTTTTTCAAGACAATAAGCAATAACATCGCCTTTATTCTTTCTTGTTCCATCTAACTCTGCACCATAAATCCCATGAAAAAAATGCTCTAAATGAAAATGTTCTAATATTTTTTGTGCAAAGACAAGCGGTTTACTTGTACATATATAAAGTCTTTTTTGATTATCTAGCAAAGATTGTAAAAAATCTTCCATTCCTTCATAAACTTTATTTTCATATAATCCTTTATCAGAAAAATATTCACGATATTTATCAACTGCTTTTAAACTATCCTTTTCACTCATTTGATAATATTCTCTAAATGATACATCCAATGGTGGACCAATGAACACTTTTAAATCATCCAAACTCTTCACTGTAATTCCAAAACTTTTTAAACTATAAGCAACTGATTGTGTAATCCCTAAAAATGGATCAGTAATTGTTCCATCTAAATCAAATAAGATATTCTCCATTTTGCCCCTCCTTATTTTGTTCATTATAACATAATCTGATGACAAACTAAATATTGTCTTTATAGTAAAAAAAGAGTCTTAAAGACTCAATCTTGCAAACATATATGCTCCTACAAGAGCATTATGAATTGGTTCTATGAATTCACAATCTGGTAACTGGGAACAAAATGATTGTTTAAAAATAGCATTTTGAAAAACACCACCATAATAAGTCACTCGTTTTTCTTTTTCAAAGTGGGGTAACAATCCTTTGACCAGTTGTGAAATATGATAACCAGCCTGTTTTAGAATATCTTGGCATACTGAATGGCCTTTATCTGCAAAGTCACTACATATCTTAGCTAATGCCGCAATATCTGTTCTTTCATTCTTCATATCATGAATAACAGATATGATTTCATAGGGGTTTTCAATTGTAAAATAATCTAAGAGATAATTATATAACTCATCTCTTGGTTGTCGGTTATCTGCCTGTTTACAAAATTCATTTAATACTTGTTTACCTATCCAATAAGCTGAACCTTCATCACCAAGTTGATAACCCCAGCCACCACTTCGATAAATTTGTGAATGAACATGCGCCATTGCGATCGATCCTGTTCCTGCCACTACAGCAATTCCATCTTGCCCATTAAGTGCTCCAATTAATGCAATATGCATATCATTCGTTAAAACATAGTGATATCCCTTCAATTCTTTTTCAATATGAGATTCCAACTGTTCACGGATAACCTTATCATTGCCATATCCAGCAATACCAATACCAATTAGTAATTGCTGATAAGAATCAGGAAAATGCTTTACAACATCTTCTATACCTTTTTTTAAAAGTTTGGCACATCCATCAAAACCTACCTGTAAAAAATGACAAGTTGGATAATCCACTTGGTATAAACATTTTCCATAATCATCAAATAACCCAAATGCAGTTTTTGTTCCACCACCATCAATTCCTATATAATACATTTACTTCACCTCATTAAATGTAAATTTTTGCCATGGCTTTATATATGTTAATAAAAATCTTTCAGTTTCAACGATATGTCCAACAATATTACTTTTCCCACTATTCCTCATTTGTGTTTTCGCAATCTGTAATTCACCTGCATAATGTCCATATTCAGAACTTTCAATAATAATATCACCAGGATTAATATAATCAGGCACATTGAAAAGTTTAAATTCATGGCCTTTGTATTTCACACGACTTTGTGTAGAACGAATCATATTATCATTATAATCTCCTCGATTAAAATGCAATTCTTCTAAAACAATCTTTCTTTCAACTTCAGGTATAGAATTAACAAGTTCAACATTAAATGTCACAAGATCCAATCGCATATGTGAAATCTTTTTAAGTTCTTCATCGCTTGGATAACAATTAGAAATAATAATATTGTCAATGACATCTAGTGCTATCATATGTTTGATTTGAACCTCTAAAGGTAATTCACGGTGCAATTCCAATGTTGGCAAGCCCTCTTTTGTAGGCCATGGACCATATGCATTGGTCTGATTCGTTGAAACAAATGCTGCTGTTGTTAAACCATACTTCTTAAAGTTTTGAGTACATTTTAAGAAATGTTCTAAAGATAACCCACTATAACGATGGGGATAAAAATTATGACATCCCACCAATTGACTGCGATTAGGGCAATAATCCATAATTGTGTCAATGTAATGTGTATCATTGCTCATATTGATTTCAATCTTTAATCCTTGTGGATTAAAAGTCATTAAGGCTTCTTCATTTCCACTAAATCCTGCATCCAAACGGATGCCATCAGCACCAATGTCTTTAAAAAATGTTAAATCCTGATAACTAATGCTTAATTTATCAAATACCTTGGGACTCACATCTACAAAGATTTCAAATCCTTTTTCATGAGCATACTGATTGATCATAGAAAAATCTGATTTTATCTTATCAATACTTTCATTCACTGATAATAAACATGAAAAGATGCGCGAAAAACCTGCTTGATGAGCCTTATCTATATATGCTTTCATTTCCTCTAGATTAGATTTTTCTACATAGAGTGAAATTCCTAATTTCTTCATATCTGTTTCCTCCTATTAATAATACTTTTTAATAAGTTGCTGATACCAATAAAAACTATCTTTTCTGTATCGACAATACCTTACTCTTCCTTCATTGTCAGTATCAACTCATTCTTTTTAAGCTTCTCGAATCCCATGAAAATGTTCTTTCAGATATGTCATTTGATATGGAGCATGAATAGTCCTCTCTCATTCTAACATATCTTGATTGCCTAATCCATTTTCTGCAATAATAATTGGCTTTTGATGACAATAATAGAATTGATTGAATGTGACTCTTATTCCAATTGGATTCATTGACTATCGCCATTTTGTAACAGTTAAATATGAATTTTGATTGCTTAATAATCTGATTATAATATTGTAAAACGTTCTCATTAGAATAATATCCAACGCTCTCACTTTTGTTTAATCATTTGCTTATTTAATAAACGTATCTGTGTCGTTCATTGTAAAGTCCTAGAAAAATAAACAACAATCTTAAATATCTAAACCTTTATGCTCAAGGTCATACCCTCTCATATTGAATAGACAAAAGTGCTTCACCCCATCATATTTTTTCATATGTTTTCTATAAGAAAAGCCCAGCATTCGCTAGGCTATTCATTTTTTACTCTTCAGTTAGTTCTCCTTGTTCTTCTTTTAATAAGTTTTTATCATAAATTTTAAAGAACGGATAATAAAGAATAACTGATAAGGCAATCAAGAAAATATTCAAGACTGCTGCTCGCCAATCCCCACCAGTTGCGAGATATGCTCCTACTGGTCCTGGTAATGTCCACGGTGCTGTCATGACGACTTTATCTACAAAATTAAGTGAAGTGAATATCCACGCAATCGTTGCACAAACCATTGGAACAACAATAAATGGAATGATTAAGATAGGATTTAAAACAATTGGTGTTCCAAAAATGACAGGTTCATTAATGTTAAACAAAGATGGAACAATACATGTTTTTCCTAAAGAACTCGCATATTTAGATTTAGCACGGAATGCCATTAAAATAGCAAGTCCAATTGTACATCCTGAACCACCAATCCAGATAAACCATTGGAAAAATGGTTCTGCGGCTATTGCTGTAGGTGCTTGACCAGCTGCTGCCATTGCTGTATTTGTATCAATTAATTGTAACCATAAAGGTCTTGCTAAAGAACCAATGATGGAAACACCATGAATACCAAAAGACCAAAATCCTGTAATCAAGAAAATCAATAATAAAACACTTGGCAAGCTGTCCGCTGCTTTAACAAGTGGTGATACGACAGTTGCAACTGCACCATGCCAATCAAATCCTATAAAATAAGTAATACAAGCCATTCCCACAATGATAACAATTGTTGGTGTTAACGCTTCAAACGAACGTGCTACAGCTGGTGGAACTTGAGCAGGCATCGTGATTTTAAATTTAGATTTTGAAGTTAAACGATAAACTTCCACTGCTAAACATGAGACGATGATGGAAACAAACAATCCACCCCCACCTAAATTAGCCATTGGCATAACCCAACCTGAAACACCAGCCACTTCTGCTGCTTCTGCCGCTACAGATATAGGTGTAATTGTGCATAAGAATGCAATCATTGCTAAAATTCCACCAGTTAATCTATCTAACTTGTAAGATTCTGCTAAACTATATCCAATTCCAAAAGTCGCATAAATTGTCATAATAAACATTGTCATACGATATGGAAGCATAATTGTTGCTGCATTCCCATTTAAGAATTGATAAATCTCCCAATCTTGTGGAAGAGGTGGCATTGCAATAATCAAGAAAAATGAACCTACAATAATTAATGGTAAAGTTGCCACAATACCATCTCGAATTGCACGCAAATGTCTTTGTTGTGCTAGTTTTTCCATAGGTCCAGATAATTTTTGATCAAAAAACATTGTTAATTTATCTATCATGAACTAAATCCCCTTTCTTTTACATATAAAGTCCAATATACAACCAGAAATAACTAATAATTCCGATTGCTATAAAAAATCCCAAATACATTCCAATAAAGTTTTTATGAAAACCTTTATCAGTTTCTATAAAATAATGACAATAACAAACTGCAAAACTAATGATAACAGCGTTTCCTATCATTGTTGTGATTCTTGTGTCTACTCCAAAAATTGCAAGCATGTTAGGGAGGAAAAAGCAAGAGAGTGCAGCACTTATAACAATAATAAAAGCACTTTTATAACTGAACTTTGGTATTGGAGATGTATTGACATCTTCTTTTTTAATTCTCTTCACTTTTTTATAATTGGGTGTTACAACTTTTGTCGCCATTTGAATCACTCCTTCATTATTTTTTATACTGTCTTATAACTTTTGCAACATTGTTCTGATATTTTAATAATAAATCTCGGCACGATTCAAAATCTAATCCTGTTTTTTCTATTAAGATTGCACATTTGACATCATACCTTGTTGTCTCTAATAATTTTTTTGCTTCTATTGATGAAAGTTCTGTACAATTTTCAACAATACCAATTGCTCTATCTTTTAATTTCTCATTTGTAGGTTGAACATCAATCATTAAATTACCATAGACTTTCCCAAGTTTGATCATGACTGAAGTAGATAACATATTGAGCACCATCTTCTGTGCAGTTCCTGCCTTCATTCTTGTTGATCCAGTGATGACTTCAGGCCCTACTTTCACTTCAATTGGATATTGAGCATAATCTGAAATCACTCCATTATTAACACAACAGATTGATAGAGTTGTAGCTCCAATGAGATTAGCATATTCAAGTCCTCCTATAACATATGGTGTACGTCCTGAAGCTGCCAAACCACAAACAACATCATGTTCAGTTAATCCAATTTTTTCTAAATCTTCTTTAGCAAGTTCTTGAGAATCTTCTGCTCCCTCTATTGCATTTTGTAATGCATTTGGACCTCCAGCAATAATACCTTGTACCAGTGTTGATGAAACCCCATAAGTTGGTGGACATTCTGAAGCATCTAACACTCCTAAACGTCCAGAAGTTCCCGCACCGATATAAATAAGTCTTCCACCACATGCAACCTTTTGATAAATTGCATCTACAGCTCTAGAAATAGCAGCAAGTTCATTTTTTACAGCCAGTGCAACATTTTGGTCCTCATGATTAATCGTGTTTAAAATGTCGATGGTATCCATTTCATCTATGTGTAATGTATTTATATTCTGTTGTTCTGTCATCAGCAAACTTAAATCCTTTGGCATCCACTTCCCCCTCCTTTCATCTTTATTCTACATTATCTGAAATAATATTTCAATATATTTATT
>OHPM01000139.1_pt1 | contig 36840 bp, 40 predicted proteins | sample 1577721 | NCBI WGS metagenome assembly OHPM01 (sample SAMEA3879558, study PRJEB24766) | human gut metagenome | biome: human-associated habitat; feature: feces | place: USA | collected 1985/1987 | reverse complement strand
TCACTTCCATTAAAAGCTCTACTTACATGTTCATTCTTCCTAAACTTAGGTCTAATAGTTTGTCCTATATAATACTTACCAGAAGGAGATTTATACATATAGATTATTCCACTAAATCCCTTTATCATAGTTCATATTTTTAATTGATAAAAAAAAAAGGAGCATAGTTAATTCTATGCCCCTTCTAATGCTATATCACTTAGGATAAAGTAGCAATTGTAAGCCCTGATGCAGTATTGATAGCATCAATTAGAGCATTCATTGCAGTGTGACTACCATCATTTACAGCAATCAGTGTAATAGTCTTTTCAGACTTCTGAACTGATTCATTGCTTCCTGTGTAGAAATAGTGAATATCCAGAGTATCATAGATTGCATCTGGGTCTGCCAGATAAGTAGTCTTGATGATATTAGGATAACCCATTCCTCTGTAGATGTCACCTCTTGCACCCATGCAGAAGTATTCAAGGTCTGCCATTAAGTGTCCATCAGGAACAGTCTTAGTAGGAGTAACCTTAGTTGCAACACCCCAAAGTCTTTCTTCACCATCAACAAGAATAGTCAAGAACTGAGGAGTAAAAGGAATAAATGCCTGAGGCATCATACCAAGAACCCAAGGTTGTTCTGTTTCTTCAATGATGATTTGGTTATAGTCAGTTGCAGTTAAATCTGACTCCTTAGTAGCTGATGTAACTGGAACATCTGTAGAAGCTGCTGCTGCACTGATAAGATAGATATTCACAAGAGGAGTAGATTCTGTCTTATTCTCAAGATTCTTAGCTAAAGAAATAGCCATCTTCTTGTAGAAGTCTGATGCAGTCATTCCACTTCTTGCAATTACTTCACCATACCTAAAGTACTGGTCTTCTTCTGACAAACCAATGTATTGTCTGAAAGCCAATCTCAAGATATAATTCTGACCTGCAACAGGAGTTGCAGATACATCACCATCAAGAGTAACTGAGTACCTAATCAGCTTATGAGCCAGAGCATCTGATGATGTAGCCTTTGCAGACATTACATTCTTGATGTCAATCTTATCACTTGATACAAGTCCAGCAGGAGACATGTACTGAAAGTACAAAGTAGTCTTAGCTGTGTCTGCCTTTGGGACAATATCACCAGCAGTTGTAAGGGCTGCTGTATTAGCTTTGAGAGCCTTTGCAACATATAGCTGTCTTACTTGATTAATAGAAATTACCATAATCTTTTTAGTTTAATTAAACATTTATAATTTATTCTTTATTTCCTGTCAGTTGAGTTTTACTTATTATGGCAAGCTGTACAGCTCTCTCAAGTATTGCTCTGTGTACTACAGGATTTAGTTCACATTCACTTTCAGTACTTACACCATTGATACTTAGTCCATCAGGTAAATCTACCAGTATAATAGGAGTGGGTTGAGAGATATATCTCATTAAATACTTGTCCACATTATACTTGCTGATTAACTCAGCTAAATCACTCTTTATATCAAGTCTTAGTACTCTGTCTTTACTTGGTCCTCTAAATGGATTATCCTTTGCTCTATATAAATCATCCTGTGGTAATGGAACCACACTTGCCTCTATACCATCCAAACAACCTAATCTACTATCCTTGAGGAATGCCACTTCATAAGTAATGAACCAAGTATCTTGTGGTATCTCAAAGAATACTGAGTCTTGTGATAGTCCCAGCTTTCCTGTAACCTTAGTACTTGTTTCATAGGTCTCCACCAAATTGCTCAAATATCTTCTTATTTCTTCTGTCTGTTCAAAGGACTTACCATAAATAATGTTCCTTCCAGAGTAGATGTCAATAATCATTTGTTCCTGAGCATTAGTGAGAAATGTTGATTTCTCATATTCATCAAGGGTTATATTAGGAGTGATACCAAATGAGTTAAGTAAAGTACTGAATCCATCAGAAAATTCTTTATTAGTCATTATTCACTTCTTTGTCCTAATTCAACACTTGCCTGCAAATCTCCTTGGTAAGCTGCCTTAGCCAATTCAACTGCTCTCTGTAATATCTCACTATGAATAATTGGGTTAAGCTCACATTCTGAAATAGTGCTTACACCATTTATTGTGACATCACCATATTCAGAAGATAGATTAGTAGTGATAATTGGAGCAGGTCTTCTTATATATCTTACCTTGTAGTCTGTAATAGTTTCATTACTGTTCACTATTAGTTCTACAGAGATATTGTTTATAGAAGTAGTAATTATTCTCCATGCCTGATATTTAACTGGTTCCTTATAAGGTCTTGACATAAGCCTTGTATAATCAGAATAACTGATTGGAACTATCTGTTTAGTTCCTGCATTAGTATCAACAGCCTCATTTATAACCAAGAATAAGTCAGCAGGTAAATCATATACCTTAGCTCTCTTATCAAAGGTGATAGTAGGAGCACTTGTATTAAGTACTCCTTCCCCTACCTTTATTAATTCTGAAAAATCTATTTGTCTTTTTGGTGAATCATCTAATCCTTTTCCATACTTATTACCTGCTGGTTCAAAATAGTTCTTAACTATCTCTTCTTGAGCCTTAGTAAGCAGTACAGACTTTTCATACTCATTTAACCCCGGAGCAGCATTGCTCATTATGTTGTTATAGAGTACATCAAATTCATTAGAAAATTCATTAACATTCATATCTTTATTCTTTTAGCTTTGCTTCCAGACTGAACTTTAATTCCTGTCTCTTAGGAGCACTTAAGAACTTAGCAGCTACACTCAAAGTAGGTTCTTCATTATCTCCACATAGAGGAGAGCCATCAGATTTCAGGTATAACATACCACCTCTGTTACTAATTAGACCTTCTTCAATAGCCTTCTTAATCAGAACTTTAGTATCAAGATACTGGTCTTCTGCAACTCTTAAGAAAAGTTTTGGGTCAGCTTGAATTAGCTTGTTAATCTTCTCATGTAAGAATTCAATCTTAGTTGTCTTAGCAAGAGGTCTACCATCAATGGTTTCAATGATTACTCTTAGCTTATCAGCATCATCTTGAATTTCACCAAACTTCATGTATGACTGCATTGTAGCATTCATTTCCTTCTTAGCAGTTTTAGCTTCCTCACCTTCCTGTACAATTACAAACTGATAAGTCATTTTAGGTCTGTCTTGCAGCTCTTGAAGAGAAGATGCAATATAGTCCTTGTTTGCTAAAAGGATTTTATATTTGATATAATCATCAGGGTCAGCCAAGTTCAAGAAATTATCTTGCTTAGTTAATCTCACTGTATAATTATCCCAGAAGTTATCTACCTTCTTATAGATAGATAGAGCATTATATTCAAGACCCATTATCTCTTCAAGATAGGCTTTCTCCTTATCAGTGAGAGCATTTACATACATACCAGAACTCAATCTTGGTAGAGTAAACCATCTTACTGCTGCTTCTGCCATACCTCCATATAGGATATGCTTAGGGTTTGAAACTAAACCAGTCTGCTTGGGAACAAACCTTACTATAACTCTTTCATTTCTTAGGCAGCTAATAGGTTCATCATTGTCCTCTATTACTGCTTGTTTCTTTGTTTTTCTTGTCTTTGGTTCTTCAAAGAGGTTATCCACATCAGGTATAACTGGTGTTTCCTTCATAATCTCTTCATCATCCAAAACCATTTTACTAACTTCTTTTGCCATATTACTTCTCCATTTAATATCTTAAAAAAGAAAAAGGAGAGGGAGAATTTCCCTCCCCTTTTATTTTATGCTTATCCCTGCAGAATTGCAGGGATTAATGACATAGTTCTTGTTGGGTCAAGCACACAAACACCCAAAGTAGCCATTCTGTGAATTACAGCAGAGTCCTCATCAAATGACATATAAGGATTACCCTTTTGTCCAGTGAAAGGATTTCTGATACCCCATTGGTATCCTCTGTACTCATTGTCACCCTTAATCTTACACTTGAAGATATTAGGTTGGTCCATAGTACCAATATACCAGATGTCATATCTGTAAGAGAAAGCTACACCACCCATTGGGTGAAGAATCTTGTTTCTTACTGGGTCATCATAGAATGGGTCAACATCCAATCTCACCCTAACACCATTAGGAGCCTTGTATTCAACAAATTGGAAACCAGCACTAAGTGCATTGCTGTGAAGTCTTGACTGAACTTTCTCAACAACTCTTGTAGAGTTATTATCAAGTACAAATGTAGTCCAACCAGATACAGTCTTCAATACTTCCTTATGGAACTGAATAGCACCTCTTTCACCAGTCTTGATTACAAAGAGTCTATCATCCATTGCAAGTTTAGAAGCTGACAGTTCATACAGTGCATCTTCAAGTAACTTCAAGCTGAATGTATTGTAATACATAGTATTAGCAACCTCTGTTTGTTCAAAGATACCAGCACCAGTCTTAATAGCATTACCTGACTTACCAAAGTTCATGTATTCACCATTCAGATTTCTGTTTGAAGTACCCCATGCCATAGCATTGTTCTTGTACTCATCAAATTGAAGTTCTACTTCCCAATCTACATAGTGCATCCACATGTTTGCAGTGTCCTTCACTTGCTTTCCACTTTCAAGATTTCTAACCATAGGAATACCCATAGCAAGTTTCTTGTTTAGCTTATTACCAGCTACCTTATGTTGGATTCTGATTGTAGTCCATTCATTTCTCATGCTTACAGGAGAAGTGAATCTAACATCACCAACCTTTCTTGAAAGTTCTTTTTCTACAGGAGCAAATTCAATAGAGAATCTTTCTCCTTGTTGCAGTCTCTCAGCAGGAACACCTTGAGTATTACCACCCATAAGTTCTACTTTGTACACTGCATTAGTACCTTCCATCCTTGCTTCACCAAGGATTCTAAATGGATATACTTGGTTCAAGTTACCTACAATAACCTCACCATCTGCAAACCAGTCTTCTGGGAATACCAGATAGAAAGGAGATGTACCAACTCCCACATTAGCTGCATTAGCAGCAACTACAACACCATTTTCATCTCTTGCTTCTACAAGAGGAATGTTTCTCCTTGAAGAACCAATAACATCCCAGTAGTATTCATTATCATCTTCAAACTCTCTTGTAGGGAATGAATTAAGGAATGTATCCAAGCTCTTTCCTCTATAGAAAGCCAACAGTTGCACCATAAGGTTTGTAGCCTTCTGAGGTGCTTGTTGGAAGATAGCTCCAAGGTGGTTGTCACTTGTCAGACCCTTCCAGTGTTGGAAGCCTAACATTTGAAATTTACCTAATTTACCAGCCATAATCTGTTAATTATTTTTGTTAGTTAATATGTTTTTAGACATCAAGGTCCCAGCCCTTTCCAATATAAGACTCAGTATCTTCCTCAACTCCTCCAACATATCTTGGATTACCTGTTGAGTTTCTGGCAGTGCTGCTGAGTTTATGCTCTAATTCTCTAAGACTTTGCTTGACTTCTTTCTTTACTTTACCTTTTACAAGACCATCAATATTCTTGAAGCCATCAGTCATAGTGAACAATACAGACAGATACTTTCTGAACTCAACTGGATTATCCATTTCATATTTCTGAATGGCAGTCAAATATTCTCCATCTTCTGTTTTAAAGACAGGCTTAGTAATATTCTCAAATGCTTTTTGTCTTGTAGTCTTATCAAGTGTAATACCTGTAAATACTTCCTTGTCCTCAAGCATTGATTTCTTTAATTGTGCAGCCTCTTCTTTAATTTTCCTTTGTTCTTCTTTTGCCTCTTCTTGAGCTTCCTTGATTAGGTCTTGATATTGAGTGCTAAAGTATTCTCTGTTACTTTCCAATGCCTCTTTTGCATCTTCAATATCTGTGCCAGCATTGAAAGATTTCTCAACCTCTCTCTTAGCTCTGGCTTCACTATAACCTCTGTTCCTAAAGTCCTGATAGATTAAGTTCTTTCTCAATCTTTCACCCTTTTCAGTTTCATCAGTTATGTATTCCTCCTTGATTGCATCCAAATTAGCAAGGGTTTGTTCATACCTTCTTACTTCATCTGGTTCTACATCAGCTTGTAATGCAGCATCAATTCTCCTTTGTCTTTCATCCAATCTTGCTTGAACAGTCTTTTCAACTGCTTCTGCAAAATCTTCTGGAGTCTTGATACTCTCTAATGTATCATCATCAAGGTCAGGGAAGATACCTCCTTCTTTCAAGGCACTGGCAATGGAAGAGTAGAAGTTAGTTTTGGGAGAAGTACCTTTGTCCTTTTCAGATTGGGTATCTTCCTCTTCTTCTTGATTATCTTTTCCACTACCTACGCTCTCTGGATTATCAAATAAATCATCAGGATTTATCTCTTCTTCCTCAGTAGTTTTTTCAATTTCTTTTTCTTCTTTCTCCTTTGGGGCAGGTGGAGTTACCTGTGTTTCTTCTTCACCCCCATCATCAGAAAATAGATTCTCTACATCTATTTCATCCCCTGTCATAATGAGGTCTTCACTTAATTCTCCTATCATATTTCTACTCCTTTAGTTATTAAACTGATGCAAAGATAGTAGGAGTTTATGACTTCTACAACATAGTAAATAAGACTCTTACAACTCTATAAATAAATTACTTATTTACTGCCAAAAGATAAGGGTATAGTAATAATACTACACCCTTCCCATTTCTACTTCTTTGTAGGTTTCTTTCCACCTTTTGGTGGCATCTTTCCACCTGATTTACAAGTCTTTGCCATAATAATCTCTCCTATTCTATTGTTAAACTAAGTTCCTCTCCAAGGAGTTTTGCTTTCAGCATTACTGAATATAACTCCTGAAAGGTAGCTGTGCTATTAATAACTTGTCCTTTTATCTTATTCTCTCCCACAAGGATACAACCTAATGTATCCTCAGCTTTATTACCAACATGGATTAGTACCCCCTCATAACCTTTCACATCTATAAGTCTGGGTAACTTTCCTCCACAGAATTTAGCCCATGACCTATCCTTGAATTTGGGGCTTACAGTATTCATATCAATCTTGTAAGTTCCATAAGGAATTGCTGTCTGCCCATAGACCTTCTTACTCTGTATCTCCAGAAGAGATTGTGTTTCATGTAGACCTCTATCAGTATCCTCAAGAGTATCACATTCATAAACTCCATTTACATAGAGTTTACCTATGGTATATTGAGGTCCTTTAAATATTCTTCTTAATAATAGTTTCATTAACTGCCAGATTCTACTAATGTTACATCCTTTAATACATCACCGGAGATTACATCACTACCAGACTGAGTTACAAAACCAGTCTTTGATACAGACCAAGTAACTGTATGTCCTTTAGCTGCTCTAATACTCTTAGTAGTTGAACCATTGATAACTACTATAGCATCAGCAGGAGTAGGATTGATAGTATAAGTGTATTTCTCAGTAATAAGAGATACTAATTTACCATCAACTCTCTTTTGAATATCAATTATCTTACCCTCTATAATCTTATCCTTGATTACAAGAATTTCATCATCTGTTATTTCATTAGGGTCTCCTTCAACTATCCTTGAAAGATTACCAAGATTAAGTACTCTTTTCATATTAATCACTTTTTAATTTTAATCACATCCTCATAATTTCCCCTTCTTATCTGACAAGATAGGTCTGTACATATACTTGTCAATAAGCCCATCACCTGTTGTCTCAATTCCTTTACTTCTTTTTCAAGTTCTTCATTCCTTGATAAAGCTCTATCAAGCCTGAGTTTATTATCCTCAGAAAGCCTTGTATAAAATTCAAGAGACTCCTTCATGTTATTTATCAGATTATTGTCAACCTCACTATTATACTTCTTTCTTGCAAAGAACCATGCAGTAAATCCAGAAGTAAAAGTGGTGACAATGCCTATTAATGCTGTAATAAGTATTCCACTTTCAATCATAACTATTCAATTATTTGTATAAATCTTTGAGTTTTGTTCTTAACATAAGGGTTCATTTCCCTTACATTCACTTCTACTACTGTATGTTTCTTCTGGAACCACCTAAATAAGAAGAATTTCTTTGGTGGATTCACAGTCTCCCTTTTACCATTTATGAATGTATATCTCTCTAATTCTATCTCAGGACTGAGTGCTATAGTACTTGGGAATTCTAAATGAAGATTAGTCTTAAACCACTTATCTCCCACTATAGTATCCAGCTTTAACTGAGGGTTTATAAATAGAGTATCTGGTAGGATAATAGTGTCAGTTCTTTGTGCATGACTGGCTTCATATTGAAGCTGTTGTAATCTCTTATCCTTTATACCTAATTCCTTCTGGACCACTTTCATCTTCTTAATGATTGAATCATTGAAGTAATTAAGCTGTTCAACTGTTAGTTTTAATACTCTATTATCACCTTCAAGTCCACTCAATTGAGCATCATAGGCTTTAACATTCTCAATGGAAGTTTCATACTTAGTAGTCAATTGTTTATTCTGATATGATAGATAAGCTATAGCTCCAATCAATATTAGAATAAAGATTATTATATACTTCTTCATATCTTCTTCCCTATATTATTATGCAAACATATTAAAAATAAATCACCTATACAAGAGTATAAGTGATTTATTAATTAAGCAATTATATATTTAATAAGAAGGGACAATCTATCTTTATCCTATCAAAAATAGCTTGATGTCCTAATGCAGATGGATGAATACCATCAGATAGAACATAACCATCTTTCCATGTCAAACCATCAGTAGTAACTGCTCCATTAGCATCAATATAATTGTAGCCTGAACTCTTAATCCAAGTATTGATAGTCTGCATCTTTGCAATATAATCTGCACTTTGATTAACCTGAGGACAGGTTGTAACAAGGACTGGGATAATATCACACATCTTACACAGATTGAGCATATAATCTATATATTGATACCATGCTTCAAATGAAGCATCATTCTGACCAAGTGCTATTATGGCATATTGACTACTTATTCTATTTATTTGGAATAGTATTCTTGTAGTATCACTCTTAGAAGAAGCACCTCCATGACCATATAATAAACAGTCTTTCTTTCCAAGTTGAGCTTGGAGTAAAGCACTCCATCTTACATTCTTAGTAGTCCTCACTGTGTCTCCTTCAACAAAGCTATCTCCATATACTGCTACTGGTGGATAGACATTCTTTGGATAGTACATATTAAATCCTGAGAATTCATTTGTACCATTGATATTAGTGCAAGTTGGATAACCCCAAGCATAAGTAGCATTAGGAGATGTTGATAAAGTTGCCAATAATTCATCTGTTATATCATCATATACTTTAGCTGAAAGTGTAGATGCAGAATCAGTGGTTTTACTAAACTGTAGAGTGTACCATCTCATAGCTTGTAATCCTGTTGAAATAGTTTGTCTTAGATTAGTTTGTTCCACATAAGAACCATCTATATTATAATATAACTTTAGGAAAGAGCCACTTGCATTTTTACAAATAGTAACCCAAACACCAACATAGTTACCTGCTAAAGATTGTTTTCCAATACCACATTCAAAATCTCCATTATTAGTTGTCCTTAATTTACAACTCATATTAAATTCATCTTCAAATGTTTCTGAGAATAATCTTGCAGCAGTAAATCCACCTCCAGTAACTTTAAGGTTCTTGCCCTCTCTTGACCAAGTTCCACTAACTACAAACTCATCAAATCCATTAACAATAAGATTACTCTTGTTCTTAGTAGTCATATTAGCCTTAGAGGTTTCACTTATAATCTTAATAACCACAGGGTTATCAGACACTAAGTAAGAGAATCTAACATAAGCTGCTTTTTCTGGAGCTACATAAACCCTTCCTTCATAAGTACTTTCCCCTCTAATAAGATTAATTGGTGTCTTATTTTCATCATATATTCCTATGATAGCTGCACCATTTGTACCATTAAGCCCACTATAGTATATAGTCTCTCCAGAGACTATAGGTATAAAGGGGGTAGCTGAGTAAGATGGATTAGGAGATTCTAATCCTGTACTTGGATTAATATATACACCTTCTACAGTAAAGTCAGCATTCATAAGTATTTTAATGCCATTGAAGGATTCTTTTGCCAAAGAAGAGTAATCTGCCTTATTATGAACAAAGGTTTGAACTAATCCATTACTATTATTCAGTCTTGTAACTCTGATAAATCTAACAGTATTATCTACTACATACCTACCTACATTAGGGGCTGATGCTGATGGGGCATTTACTATCACACTCTTATCTATTAAGATATTTTTGTTTGCATCAAATGCAGCAATTGCAATACTTGTACTATATCCTGTTAGCCTATAATCAAATATGAGACCTTCATCAACTGATATAAAGTTTGTAGTCAATCTTGAAGGTTCAAAAGTTTCAAGACCTGTTGTTGGGTTATAATATATGTTATATAAATAATCAGATGTCTCAAGTTTATCTACAACTGAGGTAACTACAGGATTCTCTATAATTGCACCTCCAACATCTGTAACATGATATATTATTCCTAAATAACTATATAATTTATTGAGATAAGGAACTCTACCATAAGAATAAGGAGTACCATATAGTTCACAATCATTCCAACTATTATAATAACTGCTCCCTACTTGATATACAAAATGTTGAGAAGTCTTGTTATATTTAACAATCCCATCAAAGCCTTCATATCTTTCATTTATGATTGTAGAAGTTTCTACCTCTACAAATCCTTCAAAAAGAACTAAAGATTTCTTAGCTATTTCAGTAGCAGTATTTTGGCTTATTACAGAAGTCTCACTATTACCTAAATCTTGTACCACACTTGCTGGATTTGCAGGATATTCAAGACTATTCCATGCAGTGACACCATCACCTATCTTATATCCTTTAGCCCCATCAGAGACTATACCCAGTTCTCCTTGTGCAAGAACTGGGTTAATTGACTGCCACCTTGCAGCAGTGTCATTTCTTTGTATTACTCTATCTGCCATATCATTATAAATTTCTTATTGTACTTTCAACAATAGATGCCATCTGATGTTGAATCCATGCACCTTTATCCCTTGTAGGATGCCATCCATAAGTAACTCCATTTATCACTTCTGTGTCTCCAGAAGGATTATCACAGTGAAGGATGGAAACCTGTTCTCCTGTAACAGGATGAACTTGGTTCTTACTAAAGCCTATTCTTGTGTCAAACTCACATAAGATGAATCCCCATTTCTTTTGAAGCTCTCTAATAGAGTCATTGAATATAGTTCTTGCATCATGCCAGTGAGTACAAACTACTACCATATAAGGCTTACCATACTTAGTACCATACCACCTACTATCAGGATTAAGTCTTGCAGCATAACAATCAGCAGCATATTTCTTCAATACATAATCCCATTGTGCAGACCTGTCTGTAATAGGGAATGTATAGTCATTATAATCTGTCTTTATATTAGCTGTATTATTTACAGCCTGATTGTGTGAATGGAATATCAGAAGTACATCAAAGTCTTCAAACTCTGTCTGAGAATATAATGTACCATCATGAATCTTCTGTGCAGTATGTTGCATTGTTTCACCACTTACAGCCTTATTATAACCAGTAACATTCAGATTCTTACATACATAACCAAACCATTCATTACCTGAATAAGCAAAAGAGGCTCCTGTAAGAAGAATATTTCTATCCTTTAGAATTTGACCACCAGTAGTAATAACTGGTTCATATATAGTTCCTGCATAAGGTTCATAAGCTGTAGCTACAGAACCAGCCTCTAATTGCCCAGTAGGAACAAGAACTGATGCTGATGCAGAACTTTGAAGTAACATTCTTACATAGAAAGCATCTTCTATATTATATGTAAATGTAACACTACCTTTAGTACCAGTAGAATCCACTGTCATTGGGTATGCTATTCTTCTGATGAAGTTATCATTTTCATCAAAGAGAATAAGATACATATTCCTAATAGTAGTGTTATAGATAGCTATATCATGTGCAGTGTAAGTCTGACCTTGTGTTAAGAATAACTTATTACTTGCTCTACCTCTTGCATTAGGAATCCATTGACCATTTTCTGTAGTATAACCATATAATATGTCTGCCATATTTATGTAATTCTTACCTTTGGGTAATTCCTTATACTGACCTTTAATCTGACTTATGAAATCCTCAGTTGGTTTATTAAATAGATACCCTGCAAAAGGAGTAATAGTAGTTGCTATAAAGCCTTCCTCAATTTGCATATTAGATAGGTCTATAGTAGATGTACTTGTTTTTAATACAACTCTTTGGTAAGCCTCACCTTCTCTTCTACTATACAGGAAAGTAACTTTTAGATTATTTTCTGATGGGAAAGTTACTATTGTCCTACCTAAATAATTATCATAAATATCAAAGGCAGCTATATACATGTTCAGATTAGTTCCATAGGCTCTAACATTCTGAGCAGTATAAGTCTGAGAATCCTTTAAATATATCTTTCCAGAACTATTAAGAGTAGTATTCTTTACCCAATTTCCATCTGAAAATCCCCATCCTACCAATATATCTTTAGTATCTAAGAAGTTCTTACTTATAGGAGTAGCCTCAAAACTTGAAGTAAGTTCTGTAGTAACTGTCTCTGTAGGTTCCAATCTTTCTTCAACACTATTAACTGCTTCTACACTTGAAGCCATTCCTTCTTGCCTGATAACTAAATTAGCATAACCATTAGGATTTTTTGCCTTAATAAAGTTTACCAAACATAGTTTAGCACCACTTGGAATAGTAGTACCTTTACCAAGTAAAGTTCCTAATTCAGGGGTCTTACCACTAAAGTACCCTATAATACTTGGAGTAGCTCCTTCTACTTTAATTGTAGTACTACCTTCAAAGATATAAACCCAAGCACAATCATAATTACCATCTGGGATATATCCACTAAAAGCTCCCTCACTATCATAGTTAGATAAATGATTATAATCAACAGCAGGCATACCAAATATTCCCATAGATGGATATAACTTATATTTCTGTTCATCTATAGCTGCTGTTATAGCTTTCTGACTTACAGTGGCAGTTTCACTATCACCTAACTCTTGAACTATGTTTTCAGCAGCAAGATAGTCCAAGTTATTCCACCTATTAACACCATCTCCCATCTTTCTTAGTTTAGTGTCAGTCTCAACACCAATTTCACCTTCAAGTAGTATAGGATTGATACTGGTCCATCTTGCTGATGTATCTCTTCTAAATTGAAATCTATCCATTTCTTGTCTATTTTATTATGTTAAAAAAGCATCTGCACCACCACAATCAATAGTTCTTGCTCCTCCATACTTAGTATCAGCTCTACCACCATCAAATATAGATGCCTTGATTTCTAAAGCTGTACCAATATTAACCCAATTATATGTAGAACCTCTCCATACATAAGCCTGATAAGGAGTTGCTGTTCCTACCAAGTATAAATCTCCTAATGTATTACCACTTGAAGGAAGATTGCTTGCAGCATCTACAAAGCCTTTTAGTTCCCATCCATCTCCTTTTTCACCCTTAGCACCAGTATTACCCATAGGTATGGAGAAATCAAGTACTACTTTATATTCAGTACCAGAGTTTATTACTTTAACTACAGACCCAGCAGGAAGTGTAGATACAGAACCTACATTTATAGTAGGAGATTTAGGTAAACCAAATCTGATATTAACATCAAATGGATTGCCTATGTTAGTTGCAGTAGGATTAACTCCCGGCTCTAATGGAGTAACAGGGGCTATCTGAATAGTAGGAGTAATAAGACTAAGTGGAAAAAGTTCCTCCCACAATACATTGTTATAAGAATACTCTATCTTAGTTTTATCTTCACTTACTCTTACAAGTAACTTGTCTCCTTTCTCTCCTCTTGCAGGGATTCCAGTATCAACTCCATTAATAATCCAATTACCATCAGCAGAGATACTAATATCACCTACCAACATATTTGAACCTAATCTCCAGTTATTACCATCCTGCCAAGAAGCATCATCCACAGCATTGATTCCATACCATTCTGTAATAGTATTTCCATCATATAGTACATAGGTTATCCACAATCCTTGTTTCCTAAGTGACATAGGAACCTCAAGTCTTGTAGTTTCCCTACTTCCTGTGTATGAAAGGAAGTACATATTAAAGCTGGAAAGAATATCTGTCAGAGTAGTCCCACTCTCCTTGTCAATTACTGCATCAAGGAAAGTCTTAGGGAAGATGTCTTCATATCTTCCCTCTTGACTATTCTTCTTAATTAATTGTTGTATATCTTTCATATTTTAATTATGTATATTACATGCAGATATTGCAGCACTGACTTTTGAATTAGTTTGATTAGAACCTAAATAATTCATAACAGTATTAGTAGCATAATCTATATATGCTCCTTTTGCTGAATAACTTTCTATTTTTGTATTAAATATAACACTATCATCAATATCAACAAGCATAGCAAAAATTCTTGGATAAGCAGATGAAGGAAGTTTTATATTTTCTGCATCAGTTCCCAGAGCAAGAATATTTTTACCAGAATCAAATACTTTTCCAGAAGTACTTACTTTATTCATAGTAAACTCAGTAATAGGTTGATTATTTGAATACCTTTGGTAATGAGTTCCAGTGGCAGTTAAATTTACTGTATCTATATTAATTTCTAATACTCTATACACAGAATCTATAGAAGATTCAAAAAGCATGGTATAATCAAAAGTAGTAACTGCACTTTCAGTACTATATACTAAAGTTATAACAGAATTATAACTTGTAGAACTTTCTTTATTAAGAAATACATCTAATTTAATTTTATTAGTTCTATCAATAGCTGAAAATATTTGTCCCTTAGTTAATTCTGTACCTAAATTATTGGCTAATGCAACTTTAAACTTTATAATATTACCTGAAAGATTTACTCCTTCTTTATATGCACCTCTTCCATTAAAGTAGCTGGAATAAAATATAACATTATTTCCTTCAATAGGAAATAATAATTTAAAAGTGCTATCATACCATGATTTAGCTACTTTATTATATTGCCTATCTACAGTTTTTATTATTGTTCCCATATTAATAAAATATTAAATTAAGTACCGCATCAACTGGAATTCTTCTACTTACAATTCCATAATTATAATTAGGCTGAGACCTTTTCAAATAGAAGATATTAACTAAGGTATTGTCTATTATTTGAAGAGAGCAATACCCACAATCTCTTCCTAATACATCACCATAATATTTAGCATTACTAAGGAATACACTTCCAGAACTGTTTATTAGAGCAAATCTTGTTGGAGTATAATAATTCCTCCAATCTCTACCTGCAATTATAGCAACAGAATCATTTAAAAGAATTGCATCTAAACCATCATAAGCTACATTATCTATATAACTAAATAATTCAAATTTTGAAGTACTACTATTATACTTAAATATAGGAGTATTTTCTCTTCTTTTATCTTCTCTAAGTGCTATATAAAAATTAGTATCACTAAACTTTATAAAGGTATGTTCTGTATAATCAAACTCTGTTGATATCATACTATCCAGAATAGTTAAATGAGTATTATCAGTAAATGTGCCATCAAAACTAAAGATATAATTATCTCTATCTGATGTATAACAAGCAATAAGATAGTTAGTTCCAACTTTAATAATATTACCACCAACAACCATAGAATTAGTAATAGTAGAATCTGTATAATTATAAATTAAATTACCACCAGTTCCTATTAAAGGAACTTTAATTTGATTCACAATAGTTATATTATTAGATTCATCTATACTTGCTTCACATAAGAGAGTGAATGAGCCAGTAAGAGTAGAAGTTGTAGATGTAGTACAGAATATAGCAAAGAGTATATTATTTCCAAATGGAATAGCATATGCAGTTCTATAAGACCTAAATCTACCACTAACATCAGAAGCAGGTAATACCCATTCTTTTTCATCAGACCAGTTTACACCTTTATCAGAAGAATATCTGTAATAGATATTTTCTTGAACACCTGGAGTACTTTCATGAGTAGCAGCTTTATAATAAAAACAATATAAGAGATTATTATGAATTACAGAAGTTGGAAAACCTGTAAATGACCCATCTACAGAATTTACATTTCTTATAGTATCAAATTGAGGAAGAATTGTATAGTCATCATCTTGCAAATTGTAACCTATAATCTCTTTCAGAGCTAAATTCCTCCCATCTAATATATCATATTCATTATTGAAACATATATCATCAGAACTTATAGCATTCACTCCATTTTCATACTTAAATGTTCCCTCTAAAGTTACATTTTGAATTTTATATCCATAAGGTAATACAATAGTATTATTACCAGTGATTGTTCCATTAGAGAAACTACCACCTTGAAAATCAAGAGTACAGTTTGCAGGAATTGTTAGAGTTTCGCCTTGAAGATCTATATCTGAAACTATTTTATATATTTTACCAGTAATACTAAAATCAGCAACTTTAGCTACAATACTAACTTTACTTCTTAAAGTAGCATCTGCATTTACCCATTCACTCCAAATAGAATTAGAACATATTCTTGAATATAATGGATTTCCATTACTTGAATAAATAATTTGTCTACTATATCCAGTAGTTAAATATCTATTTTCTAACCACATTGCTCCAGTAATCCATATAGGTGGATTTAAAACAGAACCATAATTATTAATATAAAGATTAAAATCTTTATTATAAATTTGATTAAAATCAAATTTATTATCTTTTGTAAGTGAAGTACTATCTACATAATTAAGATTATCTAATCTTATTTTCTTATTAGTTTCTATATAAGTAAATGCTCTAGCATCTAAAGGAGAAGCTTTAATTACTTCATTTGAATTATAATTTAATTCTCCATATGGATTAAATATTTTATATAAAGAAGAATTAGTATTAAATTCAAATAAACTACTATTATTATTTGTAGATTTTATAGTACTATCTTTTGGAGTATAAATAGCGTTTATATAATTTCTATATCCTCTAACTGTATTTCCACTAATTATTATAGGTTCATAATCTGTTAATGTATAACCTGTTATATTTAAAATTGGAGCTTTATTTTCTCTTGTTTTATTAACTCTAACAAAACTATTATTAGTAATACTACTAGATGTAGTTGCTTCTGAAATTATGTCAGGTGTACCTATATCAGCTCTATCATTATTTTCAAAGACATTTCCATTTATTACATTACCAATAGATATTTTCATTCTTATACCAGCACCATCTAATAACCAGAAATTATTATTAGTAATAGTACTATAAATAAGATTTGTATCAACATTTAAACCGTATGGAACATTTGCAACTGTTGTAGAACCACCATCAAAATAATTACCAAATATTTTTAAAGATGTAGCCCATTCTGTAAAATATATAGCACCTTTAACAGATCCTCCAACTATTTGATTAGCACTAATCATATGATTACCACTCTTTATAAGATGAAGAGCATATTCACATCCAATACCCCATAGTTCGTTATGATCTATATATCCATCAGTACCTTCAATTGTTACACAACATTGATTTATTCTATTATTAGTAAATTTAGGAATATATACTGTAGCTGTAGGAGTAGTAGAATCTCTACCTATAAATATACCATGATAATTATTAATTGCTTCAATATTATGTCTTACCATGTAACAATTATCAATTGTTACTCCGAGTTTATTAATAATTTTTACAGTATATTCTGTTCTTGCTCCTGTACTTTCAATACATAAATTTTTAATAGTAATATTTTGTCCTTGTTCTATTCCAGTAGTTATTAACGGACTATCTGTAAGTTTACCAAAAGAAGATAATATAGTTTTATATTTATCTGCACCTTCTAAAGTAATATAAGAATATATAATAATATTATCTATTAAATAATGATTTTGTCCTAATTTTATAGTTTTACAAGTATCACTATTATTACATAAATTTAAAGCAATTTGAAAAGCAGAACTATCATTAGATTTATTATCTCCTTTAGCTCCAAACCATTCAGGTTTTAAATACTCATTAAGTAAATTACCTTTTAGATTACCATTAATAATAGTACCACCTTCAAACTTCAATATACATCCTTCTGGTATTGTAATAGTCTGACCATTCAAGTTGTAGTCATACTGTATATGATATATAGTATTAGAATTGTTAATCATATCTTGAGATAATATATTAACTCCATTCACTATATTTTTCCTTAAGTAAGTTCTACCTAATCCACTAAAGTTAGCTTCATCATACTCTTTGTCCTTAAACTTTAGAACAGATGATTGACTCTGTGTTATATCCTCTTCATCAGCTTGAGCATCTTGGAAACTATAAGTCCCTGTAATAGTAGCATTTCCACCAAATTTACCTACAATAACTGTACCATTACAGTTGATAGTTCCATTGTTTATATCTCCACCTTCAAATACCAGTATTGAGCCTTCTGGTATAGATATAGTTTGCTTATTTAAGTTATAGCTATATTGTACTATATAGGTAGTATTCTCTTTAGAAATCATTGACTGTGTAAGGTAATTCATCTTAACTATATTACCTGTTACAGGGTCTTCAACATCTACTATATTCTTTCTAAGATATACTCTTCCTAAACCTGAGTAATCAGTAGTACTATAAACCTTGTCTGCAAACTTAAGAGCTACTTGATTTGCACTATTAGTCTCAGTAACAATATCTTCACTATCTGTGATAGTAAGACCTGTCATAAGGTCTATCAAATCAACCCAAAGAGATAAAGTGCCCCACTGATTCTTTCTTGTACCTTGGAATTGGAACATAGCCCATTTTCCAGTATCATCCAAGAAAGTAACTACCTGACCAATCTTTCTACTCCTATAAGGAATTAATTCTATAGCTTGAGATAGTGAAATATAACTCTCACCATACTTGTCAGTAATATTCACAAAATCAGATACACCAAGAAGAAATAATTGTTCAACTACATCTTTCACTGATGCCTTTACATTCTTACCATTCTGTACAAGAACTACAGTTTCATTTCCTTTAAGAGGGGTGGCTGCCCCAGCAAAGTCAGTATCTTTCCTACTATTTGCTAAGAACCATTTCTCTATCTTTCTATAATCCTCTTGTGTAAAAAACATAGTATTTAGTTTAATCATTAATCATTATATCTGCCACCTTTAATGCAGACAGAATTGCATTCACCTTAGTAACTACTGTTGCTAATTCAGCTCCAGTATCTAAATTACCCACATTAGTAGCTTTCTTCACACCACCTATTGCACTTGTAGTTGCAGCAGGTAAAGTATAAGCTGGAGGTATAGTAGGTTTGTCTGATAAGTCATTATAACTTCCACTTGTAGCTACTGTAGCAAAGTCTGGTTTATTAGTTATATCATCCCAATCTACAGAAGTTGCTCCACCACCTATAGTCTCCCATTCACCATTATTAAAGTACTTCATTGTACCTTTATACAGCCACACTGAGTTAATATCAGGTGCATTAGGGCTTATCTTCAAAGTTCTTAGTGTCTTCATATCTTTTATTTATTAGTTGTACTACTTTTCTTTCTTAGAGCTTGTCTCTTTATACTTGCATCAGTTTCAGCTTTCTTCTTATCCAGCTTCAATTTGTCCTTATCAAGTTTAAGTTTTTCATCAAACTCTCTTATCTTCTCAGCAAGATTAGCTTTAGCCTCTGGACTATAATCATCAATCCTAATTCCATCTTCTTCATCTGGTCCTCCTTCTGATTGTATCTGAGCTACTATTATCTTAGTCTGATTATCTCTTATATTAGCTTCTTCCTTCTGGAGAAGTTCTGCCTCTTTCTGTTGTTGCTGCATAGCAGCTATCTGCTGTTGAGCTTCAAGTTGTTCCTTCTGAGCCTGTGCCTGTCTTTCTCTAATCTGCTTTTCATCTTTCTCAATCAGTCTTTGTTTTTCAGCTAAACTTGAAGATGTATAGAGCTTAGTGATAGTAGAGAATGATAAAGTTTGAGTCTGTAATGCAGCCTGAGCCAAAGTATCTAACTTCTGTTGAAGCTCTTGAGTTCCATTACTATTATCTACAACCAAACCATAGTCAGCCTCAGCAAACTCATCACCATCAATCTCCATTACTCTTGTAGATGTATCTGATAATATATACTGGAACTTCTTGTTTCTTCCTTTCAAAGCTACCTTTGCAGTCTCTAAGAAGCACTCTAAAGCTCTCTTCTTTACATCATCATGAATAGTAAATAACCACTCAGTAATATGACTTGATTGAAGAGTAGCTCTCTCAACTCCACCTACAGTTTCTCTTTGAGATACCTGACCTTCTCTTTGCTTAGATATACCTGCAACCTCAGCCATTTCCATCTTAATAAACTCAAGAAGGTTAATCTGTTGCTGAATATAGTTACCTATATTAGTCTCAATCATTCCCTTTCCAGCATTATTAAGAGCACCTGCCAACTTACCTGTAGAGGCTCCTATAGTACCTTCCTTGAAACTATCTATAACTGCAATATGGTTTACTCTTGCATAGTACATCCACTTACCAACATCCCATCCTTTAGGAACTTTAGATAAGTCAAGCTCTAAGATAGAACCCCAGTTTGAAGCAATAGCCTTATTTAATCTATCATGAATAGCATCATATAAATAGTTATAAGGCTTCATCATATCCACTAAACTGAAAGGTCTGCTGTCATTAAGATTGTAGATTGAACCTACAATACCAAAGTGACATCTTGAAGGATTATTCAACCTGTTATATTGAATCAATCTTGGTCTCATATTGACAAATATTTCATTGCCAATCATAGTTCCTTCCCATGCTTCATTAACCCAGAATGACTGTACTTCTTCTCCTGCTTCCTTATTTACTACATAATTCTCAGGGTAGAAGTTCCACTCTTCCTCACCAGTTTCAGGGTCATAAGATTTAACCTTAAGTATCTTCCTCTTTGATTTCCAGTATAATCTCAGTACTCTAAGATTACCTGCCAAGTCATAAGGAAGTAATGAATTTGCTATACCCTCTGTAAATAGATTAGCTGGGTCAAAGAAATAGGTTCCATCTCTGACAGTTATTTCATCACCAATCATATTCTGATTGACAAATCCATATCTTTCATCAATATTATCCATCTGGTCAACAGCTCCCTGACCTATGTAATCAGGCATAGTTTCAATATACTTTATGTCCTTTGGAGATAATACATCATAATATGTATCTATTACTCTACCTGGAGACCAATAATCCTCAAGGATTATCATGTCAGCATCTTCCACCTTATTACTGTACCCAGACTTGAATATCCTAATCTTTAATGGGTTTACCCTCTCAATAACTGGTTCTCCACCTACAATATCACATTGATAGATTTCCTCACCTACTGTCATTGCATCCATGAAACCATTATTGAATATGAGAGGAATATCATATTCCTTGATATAATGGTTAAGCAATTCATTTGCTCTCACCTCTCTTATATCCTGCCATTCATAGGTATAATAGTCATTTAGTTTCTCAAGTTTGATATTATATTCATCCTCAGATATTGAGGTGTCAGTTATCATTTCTTGAAGCCTTTGTAATAGCTCATTCTTCTTATTATCCTCTATTTCTGAGATAGCATTTGGATTAGTTACTACAACCTTAAAGTCAAATACTCTCTTACTTTCCTCACCTCTAAGTACATTCAACTTACTATTCATGATAGGATAATGTTGTAACCTATCAGGAATGTAAGCTGCCTTTATACCATCTGGATTGAGTACCAGTTCTAAGTCTGACATATGTAGCCTACCATTAAGTAAGTCATAGTTTATCTTTTTATGGATTACTGACTTCCTAACCAAGCTATAATTGAAGAATGTCTTCTGATTAGCCCACAACAGACAATCCTTTCTCCATTGCTTAGTCTTCTTAGAGAAAGGAAGCATCTGTCTGGGAAAGTTTAAAAAATCTGCCATAGTCTTCCATCATTTAATTTTGTGACAAAAGTAAGTAAAAAAGTCCATTTAGTCAAGTACATAAGTGATTTGTTTATTTAATTGCATCTTCTGTACTAAATTTACTGGGTTTCTGAAAAGGCACTTGCACTGCCCTATAATTCTCAGTAAAGAACTTATCATTCCCTAAATAATCCTTTGGTACTTCTTCTGAGTCTCTTGAAGGGTTTCCTTGATATAGGACCATCTTCTCCTCTCTATAGAGCATAACCATACCTAATGCCCTGATTCTATCCACATTTATCTCTGGGTTAAATGCAATCAACTCTTCAATTAATGCTCTGTTTCTTAAGAAGTTAAGGTTATAGACAGTTACTTCTACATCCTCTCCATCAACATTCTGTATAATAGTTACAGGCTTCATCAACCAGTCTCTTATAAGATTATTGGCATAAGCATTAATAGCTGCTGAGGCATTAACACCCTTAGCATTAGAACCAAAGGAACTATACTTAATCAACTGTTTATCTCTTAAGAACTCTGGAGTATCAGCCAGTAAATGAGTACAATTCATCTTACTAAAGTAAGCAAATATACCCTTCTTATTTGATTCATACAGACATTTTGCATTATAGAACAGGCATAGTAATCTTACTATCTCAAAGTTATCATCTGCAAATGATTGCCTACCAGTGTACTCAGCTACAATCTTATCAGTCCATAAGTCAAGAACAAAGGTAGAAGAGAGAGAGGAAGATTCAGCTTGGTCATTATCTACAGGGTCATGACCAATAATATATCTTGTGTGGGGAACCTTTCCACTTCTATCTTTCTCTGGCATTTCAAAGATTTCAATAGCACCCGGAGTATCATTCTCTACTCCAAACTTTCTGATAGGTATATCACTGGTTGGTGTAAACTCAACTCCATTACTATTCTGTACCAATTTACCAATATACACATCATCATAAGCATGTATATCTTGGTCTAATTGGCTTAATCTTTCTGTAAGAGCAGTAATAGGAAAGTATGCTGCCTTGACCTTAATAATAGCCTCTGCTGGTGTAATAGGGTCCTCAGCAATTACTCTCAATACTGATTTAGGGTCAGCACTATATTTAGCCTTATATCTTGCAATAAGAATCTCTATAAGAGCCTTAACTACATCTGATACACCATCCTTATTATAACATCCTGCTCTATTAATATATGAAGGAAAGAAGAAACCAAACTTAGGTTTGCCTTGCTTTGGTCTGTCAAATACATTATCTATAGACAGTATGTTATAACCATCTGGATTATAAAGTAAAGTCTTAGCTGAACTAAAGTCAGACTCACTCTCAGCAGCAGTACCTACAAGGTACATAGTAGCAAAAGTATAGTCACCATCCTCTACAGACTTTCTGGTAATATCATAAAGAGAAAGCAATCCTTTGAAAGAACCCATTTCCTCAAATAGAATCCAACCTCTCTTACCTCTCAACTTCTCACTATCATCCTTTGCAGATACAGCAAGTACTTGATTTAGAGAGCCTTTCTCCACCCCATATTCATCCTTATAACCCATTTGCCAAGACATCTCATTAGGAGAGTTCTTCAACATAAGATGTGGGAAAGGAGTGTTAGCAAAGCTAAAGTTAATTGAAGGCTTGAACTTAGATAGAGTACCATCCTTATCATCTTTCAGATATTCCTTCTGATAAGCTGTAAGTACTGTAATAACCCTTCTATTTGATTCCTCACTCTCTCCAAGTATAAGATTATGGCTCATAATTGCTGCTAAGCTATAAGACTTAGCACATCCTCTCTTTGCTAATTCAATAGCATGTTTACCACCTTCTCTTGCTTGCCATAGATAATGGAATCTCCAGTATATACCCTCAAAGAAGAAAGGAAAAGCCTCAGTTCTAATAGCCTTCTTTCTCCCTTCTATTAGTTTATTAACCATCATGGGACAATAATTCATAAACCAATAGTTAAAGCCTGTAACCCATTCTCCATCTGATTCTCTTACATAACCTTCATAGCATCTTCTCTTTTCTTCATCCCAGTGTCTCCTGAACTCAGAGTTAGGATTACTGTTGGGTTTCAAGAATGTATAACACCCATACTTTAAGAAATGTAGAGCTGGTTGTCTGAAATAATCAGCATCCTCAATGATGTGTGGATTAGTAATATCTACTATAATCCTGCCCTTTTCATCTCTTGGTAAATCTCTTGCATAAGGTCTGTTGGGGGATATAAGCCTCTTGACAAACTCTACTGTAGTAAGAGTCTCAAGTAATTGTTCCTGAACCTCCTGAGGAAGGGTATTCATTAGTTCCTCAGTAAGCTCAGTCTGATATTTATTCATTGGTATCATTGCATAACTCCTTAAAATCTTGCTTATTAATATACTCCAGAAGAGATTTGGTAATAGAAGTGGTTAGGAGGGAAAGAGCTTTAGTTTCTTCTGCATCAGTAACAATTCTATTAGAGTATTGAGTACCAAATGCAGGTGTCTTTTCCTTCCCACTTACAAACCAAACTTGCATTCTATAAGTCTTCTGTGACTTAACTACAGGGTTAGTATCTATTATCTTATGTAATACAAAGTATCCCTTTCTTCTATTAGGGAAACCTTCATAATACACATTAAGTCCTTCTATTATATCATTTATTTCCATAATTATAAGTCCTCATATATTGCTTTTTCTTGTGCTCCTCTTACCTTATCATTCTGTGCCAATTCCTTAGCAATAGCTCTTTCAGCTTCATCCAAGTCCTTAACCATTGATGGTATAAGTTTAATAATAGCACCTAATTCCTTAGTCTCCTTTATATCAAGCTCAGTTAAGTCCATACTCCTTAACTTCATTCTATACTTATCTACAAGCATTCTTGTATCATCCAGTAGTAACTCAGAAGTAGTCTTAAAACTTGCATAGAGTGTTTGAGCCTCTTTCACAGTAGTATCAGGTTCCCAGTTATCCTTCATACCTTCACCCTGCTTAATAGCTTCTTTCCTCTCCTGTTCATCTATTATATACTTGTAATCACTTCTGGAGTCCTCCATAAAGTAACAATATCCAAGCTCTGTAATAGCTCTCTCCTTTGAGAGAGATTTATCTCTATTCCATATCTGCCTGAATGCTTTTAAAGCATAGGCTTCATCAGATATAACCAGATTATAACCATCTCTTTTAAATAATCTCATACTGCTTAAAACTAAAAAAGCCTCAAGCCTACTTAGGCTCAAGGCTTATATTTATACTATAAGTTGTGGTCCTGTAACAATAGTTGGATTTTCTTCAAATTCCTCAATCTCTGCTACAAATTTTACATCTCCATCTTGAATCATCATGTGCTCAACTCCATCAATCTCCATGATGTCAAACTTATATCCTACTACAGGATTATCCTTAATAACACCATCTTGCAATGAGCCGGGCTTATGTTGCATTACTGCATATCTTTTTGGATTGATATATACTATATCTCCTACTTCAATACCCCTCACCATTGGTCCAACAGCTACTACTGTCTGATATTCTTTTACTGAACCAGCTCTGGTACTATCTATAATACCACCAGTAGTCTTTAGGTCAGTGGGATATTTATTTAAAGTGACTACCATGTTATTAAACATGGGTTTAACTTTCTTGATTGTTGTAATCATCTCTTAATCTTCTTATATGTTCAAATCTTTTCTTAACTCCTATCATCCTATCATAAGTACAGCTTAACTTACCTATTGATGGGATATTGAAATTGGTTCTCAACTTATCAAACTCCTCTTTGCTTAGGTCTTCCTTTAGAGGCAAGGCTTTGATGTTATTCCTAATAAAAGTCCAATAGGACTCATAGGCTTCCTTCACCACTTGTGGTGGTAATCCAAGTTCTATGGATACCTGTTTTATTGCTTCTGAGTATATCATGAGAAATCAAATAATAACATCATCTTGAATGAACCATTCTCCTCATCTACTGATGGAATGTATCTTGGGTTTATCTTCCCATCAATGATGACTTTATTCTTTCTTAACTTACCCATGATGACCTGAAAGTGAGGAAGAGATATATCACACTCTTCCCTTACCTTCTTCTTAGTATCTTCACTCATAGTAACCTTATCAAGTATCTCATTATCTTTAATGACCTTGCTGAGTTCATATCTTTGCTTCACAAATGAAGTAATGACATCCATTTCTCTCTCAGTCAAGTTATGAAAAGGTTGTAAGAATTCAAACCAATATCTAAAGAACTTACCATCTACCTTGCAAGGAATCCTAACTATTGAATCCACTTGCTTAGCCATAGTTTATTCTCCTTCCTTTACTTCTTCCTCAGGTTCTTGTTCAGGTTGAGTCATTAGTACTTCAAACTCTGCACCACACTTCTGCTTGAACTCTTCTGAGATATAAGGTGTAGTAGAGGTAATTACTGTCCACAACCACTTCAATCTTTCATAGAAGTTAGCAAGATTAGACTCCTGTAAAGCCTGATTCAACTTCTGATTCTGCATATATAACTGTCTGCTTTGTTCAGACAACTGATGTGCAGTATTCTCCAGTTCTTCATAACTTAGCTTTCTCACTTCTGGAGTATCTTTGCCACCCTTTACAACTTTCATTTTATTCTTCTCTTCCATCTTTATTTTTCTGTTAGATAATTTCCACCATACTTTTGTCCATACATTTTCTCCCATTCATGTATGTGTGCCTCACCAGTTTCAGTTCCACCACATTTGTCACAGTAATCTATGCCATCTGAGTTTCTTATTGCTAATGAAAGACAATGCTTACAATATACAACAGGTATATTATTATATTCTTCTTTGGGAGTCTCAAGCTCAAACTGCTTGACTTCTGTACTTAAGTTCTCCATAAATCTTCTCTTTAGTAATCTGTAACTCCCTACCACAGGTCCTCTTTCTATTATTGAAAGGTCTCTTTGGAACTTCCTCTCCCCAAGATGTTACATGACCTTTACTGATAGCTCTTCTAACACTCTTGTATTTACCAACAGCACTATAAATAGCAAGATGTAACATCATCTTAGGCTCATTGTACTGAGGTTCTTTTGTCTTTTTCTCTTCCATAATGCCAGTTATTTTTACTTATAAAATACTAAGTAAATCTGTCCTCCTAAAGGAAACATGTTTACTATATCTTCTCTTTTAATTTCAAGCTCTTGAGCTTGCTTGATTACTTCTCTAACTGTAGAGCCTATAATACAAGTGATTAATGTCTTCTCCTTTTCCATATTATTCACTTTAACTTAGTTGCGAAGGGAAGACTCGAACTTCCAACACAGTATTACTGCTTCTTGTGGTTATGAGCCACACATGTTGCCATTACACTACCTCGCGATTTATTGTGCAGATATAGAGACTCGAACTCTACCCTTCTGATTGGAAGTCAGACATGCTCATACCATTAACACCACACCTGCATTGTTTCTTTTTTAAAGTGCTGTATGATAGGATATACCTATCAAGAGCACTATAGAGGGAATGCCCAGAATTGAACTGAGAAATCTGCTTTACAAGAGCAGTGTTTTACCATTAAACTACAAACCCATTATGGTAGCTCAAGAGGGGGTCGAACCCTCACTTTTACAGGGCTTAAACCTGTTGTGTCTACCAAGTTGCACCACTGAGCCATCATTCAGTCAGCATGAACCTAAATACATACTGATTAATCTTTAGTATGAATGTCTCTGTCTCAGACTTAATACCAGCACATATAGTTGTATCTGGTATTCCATCATAAAACTCTTTGGTCTTATCCTGTACATACTTCATAAATTCCTTTGTTGAAGTAGCATTGAAAGGAGTACCATGAACTGTATTAAAGTCAAAAGAAACTCCAGTAATACCCATAGCTGATTCAGCTACCAAGTCTTGAAAATCACCTACTTCTTCAAGGAAATCATCCAAGTATAGATGTGCTCCTCTTTTATCTCTGTTTGGAAGTTTGAGAGAAGCCCAATGTACATTCTTAGTCTGAGTTTTAATACCCTCAAGAACATTCACATATTCATGGAAGAATCTGAATAAACCAGCATCCTTATCTTCCTCCATTACTGTTTCTTCTCTTTGAAAACCTTCCAATAGATTGTCTCCAAATGTATCTATCATATTGTTTTAATTTGATGTTACAAAGATATGTATTATAATTTATATATGCAAGCAAATCTGCATATTTTTTTTTGTACCCTCAGTAGGAGTCGAACCTACAGCCTTCTGAGCCTAAATCAGACGTGTCTTAACCATTTCACCATGAGGGCATTAAACTGTGGAAACTAATGGAGTTGAACCATTATCTAAGGATTTTCAGTCCCCCGCATAGACCACCTTTGCTAAGTTTCCATTAATAATGTGGGCACAGAGAGACTCGAACTCCCCTACTCCAAAGTCCATTACATCAATTTGATAAAGGAGGGCAGATTTACAGTCTGCTGATGTTATGTACCCATTATATTTGTTCCCCCATCTGGAATTGAACCAGACCTCCTAATTTAAAAGATTAGTGCCCACAACCTGTCTGCTATAGGGGAATATGTACCTCCACTAAGAATCGAACTTAGAATCTTCTCCTTAAGAGGGAGCAGCTTTAACCATTCAGCTATAGAGGTATTTAATTGTACTGAGGGTAGGATTTGAACCCACTGTCTGATGGATATAAGCCATCTGCATTTACCACTTGTGCTACCTCAGCATGTGCCACCCCATTATTACATTGGTGGTGGGGTGGTGCACATATAGTCCCAAAAGAATTTACTCAGGATGGAACCATGTTTACAGTATATTGCAGGAATTTACCTGCCAGAACTGCCACCTTTAAGCTCTTATAATTTATATAATATCCAGTCCTTTCTTCTAATCTCTCCAGAAGTAGGGATGTAGATACTGTTGTTTACATGTACTCCATAGGAAGTTTGTCTTACAGAATGCTTATAAAGATACTTTTCTGTTATCAAATCTCCTAAGTAATGCTCAGTATATTTACCTAATGCCTGTAGTATCTGATACAAATCATCAGGTAAATAGAGACTTTCTATTGGAAGTTCAGGGTTGATTTCTCTCTCAGCTTTATATATTGCTGAGGTTACATTAGGCTTAGTATATAACCTAATTGAATCCCCCTTATCCCACTCTGGTAATCCCATTTGAAGGAAACCTTTATGTGTCTCAAGCATATTTTTAGCTTGCTTAAAGCTATATCTAATGTTGTTATATCTTTCCATAATGTTTTATTTTAAAGGGTGTGGCAGGGACTCGAACCCTATCTCTTCATCCACAGTGAAGCACTTTTACCAGATAAGCTATCCACACAGTTCTGATAATAGGACTTGAACCTATAACTACTGCCTTATGAGAGCAGCCTTCTACCTATTGAAGTATATCAGAATATAAGTTGAGAAGGTGGGAATTGAACCCACATGTGACCAATTACTCTTTCAACTGCTTATCAGACAGAGGAGATACAACTCAATGTAGCATACCCTAATAGAATCGAACTACTACCTATGGTTTTGGAGACCATCATTCTACCATTAAACTAAGGATACATATTATGTATTATAATGACCTAATGTATCATTACCCATACCTTTGAATAGAACATAAGATTCATAGTTTACTATATCTTTCTCACTTGTTTCAAACTCTAATGTACATAATAAAGTCTTTTCATCAAACTTCTTTTTCTTTTCTGTGAGTTTCTTTTCTAACTCTCTCACAACTTCTCTTGCATTATAGAGTTCCTCTTCAAGAGATAATAATTCATTATAATCATTCTTAATCTCTTCCTGAGCACCTTCATTCATCATTTCAGGATATTTAAAGTGAACTTCCTTCACCTTAGTTCTATCCTCAACAATCATTTTACTTCTAATCTCTTTCATGACTTTTATTCTTTAAATCTGCGGGAAGTATAGGACTCGAACCTATAGCCTCTGGATTAACAGTCCATTGCTCCACCATTGAGCTAACAACCCATTTAGTTGCTCCTATTAGAATCGAACTAATGACCTTCACTGTGTAAAAGTGCTATTCTAAACCACTGAACTAAGGAGCAGTGTAGGGCACTTAAGGTGTGCCCAATACCTGTAAAAAAAAAACAAACATTATGAAAACATGAAACAGTGGATACATGTGGGACTTGAACCCCAACTTCACAGTGCAAATGTGATGTGTTAGCCAATTACACTACATGACCCATTTGTATAGTAGACAGGACTTGAACCTGCATCCTCTGCATCCCAAATGCAGTGCCCCACCAATTAGGCTACTACTATATTTTGTACAGCACCATTAGTGTAGAGTCTGCTGTACTATGACTCCCTATAACCATTAACTTAAAAGAGCTTAAGTATTAAGCTAATAATTATAAACTCCATTTGGGCTACCAGTATATGTGCGCCACTTCTACTCAGAGAAGCCATACACAGGAAGAAGCCTGAGTACTATGCGGAGGATATAGGATTTGAACCTATACATCCTTTAAGACTACTGACAGTTTAGCAAACTGCTCCCTTACCATTAGGGTTAATCCTCCATTACTTAGGAACACTCTCAATCACTATCTTGGGTGAGTTCTGAGCTAATTGCCAAGCTCTAATAAAGTCTTCCAATTCCATACCAGTAGGCAGCTTACTTAAGTCTACATCTGGCATAAGTTGCTCTCTCTTAAGATATAAACTACAATGACAAATATCCTTTTCTCTATAATCAGAACAAGGACATTTCTTATCCTCACCTGTATTATGACAGGGACACTCACCATTATTAGCTTCACATCTCCTTAGTATAGCATTTACTATCTTATCATTAGGGTTCAACACCCATCCTTCTTTTCTTAATATCTGTATCATAATGCGGAGAAATGAGGTCCCGACCCCCAGCCAAATAAATGACCACTTTGTTTTCAAGACAAGTCCCAGTCCCACTGAGTTATCTCTCCATTTGCCTCTCCAACTCTTTGGTAAAGGACTTTGACTACCTATTGCAGTGTATGAGGGAATTGAACCCTAATCTCTGGATTGACAGTCCAGCACATTAACCACTATGCTACATACACTATTTAAGCCTACTCTTATTGTACTTCTAAGAGTAGTTTTATCTTTTCAGATAGCTAAGGATTTACTCTTATATCAAGTGCCACCACAGAGAAACCCTTAAAGAGACTTGGTTTGTAATGGGTAGGGGATTTGAACCCCTAATGACTGCCTTGAAAGGGCAGTGACTTAACCAATTTGTCCAACCCACCATTTTGACTATCCTATCTTCACAGACCAGATAGTCCACTCTTTAAAAATCATGAAACAAAAAAAAAATCCACCTTCAAAAGTACCCCATTAAGGACTCGAACCTTATCTAAAACTTTAGAAGAGTCTTGTGCTTCCATTACACCAACAGGGCATTTATAGTTGTTCCAGCAGGAATTGAACCTACATTACTTGAGCCAAAATCAGGTGTAATAGCCATTATACTATGGAACAATGTTCTTATCTTCTAATCATGATGCAAAGATAAGTCAAATATTTGAGATATGCAAATCTTTCACTAATTATTTTCAAGATAATATGAAAATACTCCAGAAGTGAATTAGAATAATAAGGTGGAAGAGGGTAATCAACAAAGAATTATCCCACTTTCTCAACCAATTTATCTGCCCACTTTTCTGTATAGAAACTATAATAATCCCATTCCTTACCTAACTTATAGGCTATATAATGCACCAAGTTATGTAAGATAGAGGGGATAGCTATCACTGGAATATACAACCATCCTAACAACTGAGACTGGTATGAATGCCCTAATTCATGCTTCAAAGACTTATCAGTAGAATTAGGAAGTACAAATATATAATCCCCCAAAGAGAAGTTTGAGAGAATGTACTCAGTTATAATTAAGTTCTTCCCATTGTACTTTCCACCATAGTGACACAAATATCCTAAGCATCCATAGATAAGAAATGCTATATAATTCTGTGGGAATTGCCACAACCAAAGTAAGAAGTTACTTAACCATTTCATACCTTATGTCTCTTTACATCTAACATTCTTGAACTAACTCCTTGTGCATAATACCTATCATCATTATGATTCATAGATACACATACAGCACCATCACACTCAACTATATTTATAGTTTCATTCTTAACCTTCTTAATTGTCTTCATATTGTTTCATTTAAAATTGGGTACAGTTATCCCTCCCTCCTATTTTATTCTTAACTAACTAAAGTAAATAAGGAGTAAAACTTTAGTTTCATATAATAAGAGACCCTACAGACATTTCTCACTGCATTAGACTGGATTAACCAGATTCTTACTCCTATAGACCAGCAGATACACCCGTTTATATATTATTAGTTTTCACTCTGTGTTATCTCAAGGGTTCATTACCTGTGCCCTGCTAATGGTATCCTTTACTTTCCCATGTTGGCTGAACCAATGTATCTACTAATAGGAAGTCTCATTATTACGGTGCAAATATACAAAAAATAAATGACATATCCAAATCTGGGACTATTATTTATGAAAGTTTAACTATTGACTATATAATATGCTGTTCTTTTAAGGCTTTTAAACATCTTGCAGTCCATTCTACTAATGGTTCATCATTATCACAACTCATATATTGTCCAGTTTGGAATATAGAATGTACTATCTCATGTAGGACAGTAAGTTCAATTTCATCCTTTGAAAGTTTACTACCATCAGGCTTCTTTGTGCTAATGGTTATTACCCTTGAAGGACTCTCTGTTTCTCCAAATAACCACCTATCATTTTCACCAACTACTTCATCTACAAACTGTATTCTCCAAGTACTCCCAAATAAATTATAACTCTTCTCTTTCATACTTTTAATTTTTGGTCAAAGATAAGTATATAGTAGATACTATCCAAATAATTTAATTTTTTTTTTTAATTTTTTTTTTGATTCATAGTCATGAGTGGGATATACACCAACCCCACCTCCCCCATCACTTAGCCAGTGGGGTCATACCCCCTATGGTTAAACAATTTATTCATTAACAATTAAACATTTACAATTATGGACAATCAGTTAAAATTCCGTGAGACATTGACAGTTGAACAGTTTAAAGCAGCTCAACATGTAGACAAGATTCAAGTAAAACAGAATCCTAAGACCAACAAGCTGTTCTTCACATTTGGTGCAAAGACAGGAGCAGTTGCAGTGAAGGGTATTCCTGCACATCCAATGGTATCAAATGTTGAAGCACCTGATGGTAGCTCATTCTGGTTATTGCATGAAGAAGGCACAGGTGGTGCACCAGTGTTGGCAACATTCTAATGGAGGAGGGCATTTGCCCTCTTTCTTTCTATTCTTCTGAGCATTAATAGATGTTCTTTCTATCACTAATAGTGCTTGGTATCTCCAGAAGTGATATAGTTTATAGGCTTTTCCAGCTTATTATTACTTATCTCTTCTGGAGTGTTAATATCATTAACATCATTTATTGTTGAGTATTAATAGTACTTTGATGAATGATGTATGCTTTAAGTAGTCAATCTTATTGCATTAGAGCTTGTATTAGAGTGCATGAAGAATAGTGTCTCAAATGTCCTTTCTTTACTCTTTCTTTCTATGTTTGTTGATAGTGTGAAAGTGTGGAAGAGTGAGTGTTACTCTGTAATATTCTCACCACATTATGCCACATTCAAAGACATGTCAAAAAGAAAAAGAGGAGTAATAGAATAGCTATATTTACTGTTCTAGTCTTTATGAACAGATTATCTTATGGTTTAATTGAGCATATCTCATGCTCTAAATATACACATAGTGTGCATACCAATGGGCTAATTTAGGCAATCAAGTGTGAATAATAGTAGCATTTGACAGGACACATGCCATTAAAATGTGTTAAGAAAATGACTAATATAATAAAATAGAGTAAGATATTGAGTGATGCTATTTCATGTGTTGACCACTTAGGGGACACAACAAACATCCACCTGAAAGATGAAAATATTATAAATGAAGGCACATACAGGGTTGAGTCCACTGAGTATCAAGAGTAATTTAATTACTTCCTATGCAACAGGTGGTATATTACCAAGTATCCCCGAGGGATTTATAACTATTAACCGAGTAAAGGAGCAATAAAAAGAAAGTCAGCCTATTTAAGGAACAGTACACCTCTGCAAATAGATAAACTCAAGAATCAAAGGCACATTAGTTCAGTGGTTAGAACATCACATAATGATTAATTAAAGGTAGTTATGTGAAGGTCACTGGTTCAAGTCCAGTATGTGCTTCAATTATTAACAAATTAACTTATAAACACATGAAGATAATTAAACAAGGAAAGGATTTAAGTCCTATCAAAAGAATAACTTGCAAGAAGTGTAAGTGTATTTTTGAATATGACTCTTCTGATATTAAATTAGAAGAGGGTGATGGATGCTATGGACAATATCATTATGTAGTATGTCCAAATAGTAGTTGTGAAGAAAGACATAAAGTGAATAAGTATAGCTAAGAAATACAACAGGAATAATTGTGACTCCACATTGAGAGCTACAGTTACAGACACTTTAGGAAGAACAGTTTCACTGTTCGGGACACATGCTTTTGAATGGTCAATAGTAATTGCATCAGACAATAGCATCACAATGCAGACCTTTAAAAAAGGTGATATTGCAAGAAAAGAGTTCAATAAATACAAAAGAAAAAGATAATGGAAGACATGATAAATACTGAGAATGTAGTAACTGTAATAATGGTCATTGCATTCTTTGCATGGTTATTCATGAAAGACCAGAAAGGAGCAGGAGAATGAAGACATTCAAACTAATTATCAAGGGTGTGTTACTATATGTAACCACTCTTGTCACCTTATTATATATGATGGGTATTGATAGTATTTATGACAATGGATATTTCTTTCATGGTCTTATACTTGTATTAATACTTATTGGAGTGTGTTATAAAACTATTAACAAAGAGGAGCTTGAGATACTTACATTAAGTAGGTATTTCAATCACCTTGATGATAAATTCAATTAAATTATAATCAAATGGTACGAACAATTTATGTAGTTTTTACAAACAAGAAGTTGAGTAATTCAGAGCTTCGAGGTATGAAACAATATATGTTTCTGTGTCCTTATGACATAATTCAAGCTGGTGACATTATTGATGATAACAGATATTCTACTTCTATGCAAGTAGTAAGTTGGAATAGATGTACAGCTCAGGTACAGAATGGCATCACTCTCAAGACTATTGAACCTTCAAGGTTAAATGGTTTAAAAGTTGTATGTACACTACCCTTGAATGGAAGTGATTTTGACATTGATAAACAAAGAAATAACATGGAAGCAAGAAATATCTCAGTAACTCTTGAACAAGCAAGAGAATGGTACAACAGTGGTAATACAACTCTCCGTACATTAGCATTGAATGCCTATGCAGAGAGTGAATTGGTTGGTTATGAATACATGAAGTCATGTATAGACAAAGATACAGTTGGTCTGACTATACCTCATGGTGATGGTGATAAAGTATTAACCAATGGTAAACTGGCTATCATAGCTAAGTATCTCAATGGTTCATGGGAGATGGGTGCAGGTAAGACTGGCTACTTCATTGGTAAATCATCTATGGGTGGTTCAGCAGTGATTGCTCAGGTTGACCTCACACATGGTATTGCAATCTATGAACACAAGACTGTACAATATGCAGGTATTGTGTATTTCAAGAATGCTGAGGATGCCAAGAAAGCAGCCAAAATGCTTGGTGCTGATATAAGATATTTATTTTAGGTATGTGTTTTATATAAGGTTAATTAAAGAGTAGCTCATGTTGTGAAACACAGCTACTCAAACTGCCCTCATAGTTCAGTGGATAGAACAAGAGTTTCCTAAACTTTAGACAGAAGTTCGAGTCTTCTTGGGGGTACAATAAGGGGCATAATTTGGCTTTGATTGCTAATTATTTGGTAAGAGAACATGCAAAGACTGATGGAAAGACATCAAACAATTAACTGACAACACTTATAGAGTTGCTGCCTAAACAGGCTGAGCAGCACTTGCTTGGAAACAGAAAGGTGCAAGTAAAGTTAAAACTCTTAGTTTGAGTCCATCATAGTTAGTGATATGGAGAAGGGCAACCTGAAACAGTGGTTATACAATAGTTTCATACTATTGTATTAGGGGACCTCTCGCAATAAAGAGAGGTGTTAGACTATGTGGAGCTTTACAGATTTCTTGCATGGATTAATGCAAGTGGTGGATTGTGTTGATTTCTGGTCAACCCCAGTGGATAACCAACCACATATCAAAGAGGTAAGCATGTGAAATTCTTTTATTAAAGATTGGTAAGACGAGGGTTCAAATCCCTCATGCTCCACAATTGTAAATGGTTTTGAAAGGGTCTGCAATACAATAAATACAGAACCCAATTGCTAATAGGTAAGCTATAAAGGGTGTTATGGGCTGTCAGACATTTCTACCTTGTAAATATCAAGAAATGCTCAAGAGTAAATTCTTATAAAACAACTATATGAACCTATTAAAATCAATTTGGAGGATAATCATATCAGTATTTGGTTTCCTCATAGTATGGATATTCCTTCCTGTGTTTAGTATCATTGGGATATATTATCAGATTACTGGTAAAGTTCCAAAGAGATTGCAGGTGGGAGAGTATGATGCAAGATTCCTTGAAAGACTTGAATTTAAACTTGATGAAAGTGAATGGGAGTATGTAAAAGGAATTGCAGAAAGACTCAAGACTAAAGGATATAGAGACTATTAAATAAGTGTTGAACTAAAAAAAAACATGACTCAGTTTGTATTTGAATTTATCCTTGTTGGATTAGTAGGAGGATTATTAGGAATCTTCTACAGAAATTGTTTAAAGGTGGAAGATATGATATTCCACTGGTGGTATGTAATACTCAAGAAATGGGTAAAGAAATCAGAGATGTATTGTGATATAAATGGGTGTCATACACCTAATATATGGCATAGATTCTTAGGTTTCATTGCTTATCCTCTTGGT
>OHPM01000122.1_pt1 | contig 40514 bp, 46 predicted proteins | sample 1577721 | NCBI WGS metagenome assembly OHPM01 (sample SAMEA3879558, study PRJEB24766) | human gut metagenome | biome: human-associated habitat; feature: feces | place: USA | collected 1985/1987 | reverse complement strand
AAGTTTAGGCTGTATTCAGGATAATGTAGTAAGCTCTAAAGGCTTACAGAAACACGTGACTTAGCTTTGCACACAGAAGTACAACGAAATTAAAATTTCTGTACTTCTAGCGAGTCGTGTGAGACTTCACGATAGAACAAATAGAGAATCTCTTTTTGAGGAATTAGGCGTATTCACATACGGCGAATTTTTTAAGGATAGAATTGGCACATTTGAAACAGAAAAAACATTAAAAAATGGGTCAAAAGTAATAAGTTTCGGATATGCTGAATATTAAACCAATACTGTGACGAAAGTCACAGTATTATATTTTTAGAATTAAGAAAGGGAATAGTATGATAACGTTAGAAAACTTAAAAGAAACAGAGCTTTTTATGGAAAGATTACATGATAGATGTGAAGAAATCATCTCATGGAAAAATTCACATGATCCCAAAGGATTAGTTTGGAGACAACCATTAGGCGGATACTTACATGATTTTGAGTTTAATTCAGAAGATGAGACAATATCATTTGCTATAACTCAAATGGCTGGATTATGTGACGGAGAATCAGAGGGTATGTCTATCCCTTATCATGAGTTAATAAATGATGATTGGAAAGAAGCATTTATTCAACAGGTCCAGAAAAAACAAGAGGAAATTGATGAAAATAATAAAATAAAGAAAACTGAAACTGCTGAAGAACATGAAAAATGGGAAAGGGATATGTACGAAAAACTCAAAATGAAGTTTGAAGGAGATGGAAAATAATATGACAAAACAAGTTTTGTGTATACGTGATTATATTGAAAACGGAAAGGTGATATGGGCAGAAGGAGAGTACTATGAGTTGCTAGAAACCTATGAGGACAAAAATATAGATGACTGCATGTATCAGATTAAAACAAATACGGGAGAAGGAAATATTTTTGGAGAAGATTTTCGTCTTCATTTTATGCCTGTTAATAATAATGTCGAAATTACACTGGATATGTTAAAACAGATGTCTTCGCTGCTAGAAGCTATAAAAATAAGGTGCATAGCTATCCTGAAATGGAAAGAAAAACACGACCCTGATGGAGTATTATGTAAAATACCATATATTGGGAATGACATATCAGATGATACACTCTGTTTTGAGATGGATTGTATTAGTTTCCAGATTCATGAAACATGGGCATATGGAGGTTCTGATTATCATAACTATACAATTCCGTTCACGGAAATCATTTCAGATGATTGGCATGCTGATTTTCTTAACCAGGTAGAACAAAAGAAAATCCAGAAAAAAAAGGAAGAAACTGAGTTCAAAAAGTTACTAGAGGCCCAGCAGAAAGCAAAAGAATTTGCAGAGTATGAACGGTTGAAAAAGAAATTTGAGAGTGGTGAGGGAAACTAATATGGATAAAATTGAAGTACATACGACACAAACCTTAGTGGTAGACAACCAAAAGAAATTTAAGTTATTTGATAGAATCAAATTTTCAAAATGGAATGAGGAAAAATCAGACTGTGATCAATATACTGGGCAAATTATCGGTATTCATCCTGGTCGCCGGAATGAGGAGGGATATATTATTCTTTCGGATATAACAAAAAACGGTAATGATTCAACAGATGAAATCGTATTCTTTTTTTCTGAGATTAAAGATTGTGACTACAAAAAGCAAACAATGAGCCGAATTTGGGATATCTTAAATGCAAATGACTCTGTTGTAATCTTTGACATTGATGGAGTGCTGGCAGCCTATGAATATGGAATATATAATCACAATGCCTGCAGGGAATGTGAATGGAATGACTTTGTTCTTCACAATGATATGTATAGAAAAGCAAGACCACTAAAGGTTCTCCAGGATTATATCAAAAGAAAAGGAACAGACCGTGTATATGTGTGCTCGCTGGCATATGAAAATGAAAAGGGACCGAAACGTAAGTTTGTAGAGGAAAACTATGGAATCGATGAATCACACATTTATTTTGTTGAAAAAAAGTCTGATAAACTGGAAATCATGAATAAAATTAAATATACTCAATATCCAGATTTAGAGGATAAGAAACTGGTGATGGTGGATGATACCATTGAAGTGCTAAGTAATATCCAGGATAACTCGGGATATTCTACTGCACACATTAGTACATTTATGAATTAAAGCATCCAAAAAAGAATCCACAAGGCTTCTTTTTTATATTTACATTTCATTTCGACTCTTATACCTACATTATATTAATATCAAATGAAGAGGAGAGTAAATGTAAAATGGGAATGTATGACACAATTTGTGGAGACCAGGTCAAATGCTTTTATAAACAGTTTGAGCATGGTGGCGAATTATGGACCAGTGGAGGAAGCCTGAATTATTATAATATAGGAGATGAGGTACCCTACAAGACAGATTACTATGACTATACCAGGAATTTTAACATTATCAATATATGGGATGAATTAGACACAGAAGATAACAACATATTAACTGGGATAAGGGATGGTAAGGTCATTTTCTCTAAGAAATTAACAGAAGGAGTAGAGTCTGATTGGACAAATATGCAAAAATGCATATCTTACTATGGAGAAGAATTGAAGATTAGTGCGCAGGATGAAGCATTAGGTTATGTAAAAGCAGTAAGGGAGTACGAACGGCAGAAATTTGATTACATAAAAAATAAAATGCCATATCGTAAAAAAGTAAGTGACTTACTCTATGGTATTGCATTGGTAGACCAAACGGAAAAAGATAGGCGGAATGCAGAAATGAATCTCTTGATGGAAGAAAAAGCAAAAGAAGAGAGGTTATTTATGGAATTTAATCATGAATTGATAAAGAACCTTTTATCTAAATATTTTGTAGACACCGATGGGAGCATAGATACTTGATTACGTAATCAAAATAATCATTCATTAACACACAAGAAAAGTGGCTGTAGAGTCGAGTAAGTCGAAGTATGGGATGTATAATAGGGATTTGCGAAAGGACAATTTTATGAGAAAACATGATGTAACAAAAATACATTTGACAATTGATGAAGTAAGTGCATTCCATAATGAACATCATGAAGGGCTATGCATTTCATGGTCATCCGATATTGGCTTTGGAGAATATAATCTATATAAAGACATCGATGATGAAACAGATACATGGCATGGTGATTCGGAATGTATGGATTCAAATGAGGATAAAGAATTTATTAAAGAATTAATGAACCTTTTTATTCAGAAGCTTGTTATTAGTTAAGTACTAAATGAAAGAGGAATCAGAAGATTTCTCTTTTTACTTATAAAAGAATGAAACATACTATTTTTAACAATGTGAATTCGAGATAGAATATACAAGGAAGGGATATAAATGAATCAAAGAATCAGGAAAAAACAGTTAAAGAAATTAAATGCATATATTAACCCAAAAGAGACATGGGACCTGGATATATCATTTGCAAAATATATGGTTCCACGGTTAAAAACTTTTAAGAAAAACACCATAGGCCATCCAAGCAGCCTGGAATCAATGGATGAGTGGTATGCAATACTGGATAAAATGATAGATGCATTCACATATATTGCAGATGGCGGTATTTTTGAGATTGATTTCATCGTGGGAAACGATGAAATGAATAAAAAAATAGAGGAAGGGTTAGACCTGTTTAGAAAGTACTATTTTAACTTATGGATATAGGAGTGTAAAAAATGATGAATAGAAATTTAGATGGAGTTTATTTTAGAATAAATAGAGACGGAAAATGGCAGAATATCTGTTTCTCCGATTTGACAGAGGAAGAAATGGCAGAAGTTATGAGTGGACGAACAGAAGAATGGTTAAAAAGCTTATGTGTCATATTAGGAAAAAGGATTCATGAAATCGGAGAAGAATTAGATATCTTTATTGATTAAAAAGAGAGAATAATAGGATTCTCTCTTTTTTAAATTTTGTGCGACTTGATTATTTGTATAATGAAAACAGATACATAATATAAGTATTAAAGATAATACAGAGAAAGGAACTTTAGGTTAAAGATTATGTATATAGAAAATATCGTAATTGGTAATCCGATTGTAGAACCGTCCTCCATTTTTGGAAAGGATGAAGAAGATTGGATACTGTTTGAACAGGAAAAAACATATTTTACATCTGAACGATTCTTGCCACGAATTCTCGTTGATTTAGGAATTGCTCCATCAATAAGTGAGGTGAGAAGAAATCGCAAAGATTTAGTAAGAACATTGGAACAATTGGATTATCTGGAAATCAAATATGGGAAAAGAAGGTTGTTTATTTTAGTTGGAAAGGAGTAAAATGGATATGAGAAATGAAGATATTATATATTTTGAATTAAATAACTGGTTTCGAGGAAAAGATTATCCAGACGATCAACCATTTATTAACTGGATGGGAAATGATTTGCAGTTGGCTTTTAATAATGATGACTGGGTAAAAGAAAATAAACTATGTGTAGTCTGTTCATTTATCGATATGTCCGTAAACTTTTGCATAACAGCGACAAGATCTTGGGTCGAAAACAACTGTCCTAAACTATTGACTGATTATACAAAGTTTTTAAGATATCCTGATGAGTCAGGCGAGGTTTATGGAAAATTTGATGATGAGTTCTTAAAATATGAAGAAAAGAACTTCGGAGTAAAGTATGTTTATGATTAAAATTTAAGGAGAAAATATATGCACCATATAAATACATTAAAATTAGTGAAGTTTTTAAACGAGAAAATTAAAAATACAAAGTGTCCATTATGTGAAAAGGATGATTGGACAATATCGGAACATTTATATGGCCTGGTCAATCTTGAGATTGGTAATGGTGCGATTTGTAATTCAGTTATACCAATTGTATGTAGGGAATGTGGTAACACGATTTTGTTTCAAGCAGACAAAACAGGTGCACTCATCGACGATAAGGAGGAATCGAATGACAGCGAATGAATTGTATAACATAAAACCTAAAAGTGTAACAAAGGAGTTATATAATCTACACAAACATATTGACGAATTGGACTCATTTTGTAACTACGAAGCAAATGAGCGTGTGGAGGTCAAAGAAATCATATCATATTGTTTTGATGGAAGGCGTGTATGGGATTTAAGCACCATTTGGTTTGATGGAAACCCTGTTATGGTAATCCAGGAAGCTGGTCGTGAAGGAGAGGACCATGTTGCTGATTATGTTACAGACAAAGAACGATATCGGGAGATGATACAGTATTTACGGTCATTAGAGGAGGAAGATGACAATTATAGTTTCTTGGAGCCAGATAAAGATGAACCAAATTTAACTTCATTTTATGGCCATGAGCTAAGTGATTTTTATGATCCTGACTTTAAACCTAAATACAAAGTCGGTGATATCATAGAAGTGGAAGTCCCTGAAAATTTTTTAAACTGGTGTGATAGTGAATCAATAAAAGTAAAAGCAGAAATCCTAAATGTTTACGATAATCCCTATGATACATACCGTTTAAGGGAAGTCGAAAGAAAAATCCACTATAGGAATTTTAGGGACGAAGACAACAAAACATATATAAAATGGGTAAAGGAAATAAATGAGAATGATTCGGACAAATACGATTCTATATATTTCCGTGTAAACAAAGATTTGGAATACATCCAGCATTAACAACTTAAGAAGTCTGTAAAATAATTATTTAAAGGGCATATGCCCTTTTTTTTGTTTCGTGTAACTTCTTGACATAATAATTTCATAAATTAGAAGATTGGAGATTTTATTATGGGTACAGGAAAGAGAATTGAAGGCTATTGGGATTGCCCACAATGTGGAACCAAGAAAATAAAAGGAAGATACAGGTATTGTAATTCATGTGGAAAGCCACGAGGAAAAGAAACGAAATTTTATATGATAGAGACAGATAACTACGTAGAGGATCCGGATGCCTTTAGTAACGAACCTGATTGGTACTGTAGCTATTGCCAGTCACTTAATCCATCCGGTAGTAGTTGCTGTGAATCATGTGGCTCTTCTCAAGAAGATAGCGATAAGAACTATTTTGACTTGCTGGAGGAAGAAAGATTAAAACAGCTTAAAAGGGAGGAAGAAAAAAATAACTATTTTGAAAACGATGATATAGTAGAATCCAGTTCATCTGACGAAATAGGATATAGCTTAAATGAAGACCATGAGTATAACAATAAGCCTATTCGAAGCCATGATGATAAAAGAAAGTTACCAATTGATTTTGGGTGGTTAATAAAAGTAACAGTTGTATTTTCTTCTTTTTTTATTGTCATTGCACTTTTATTCAGTTTCATAATGCCAAAAGAAGCATCGTTAAAAGTTACAGATAAATCCTGGGAAAGAAGCATCGAGGTACAGGAATATAAAACCATACGGGAAAATGATTGGAGTGTTCCAACAGGAGGTCGGGTTGCTTATACACAAGATGAAGTGCACCATAAGGACAAAGTCATTGATCACTACAAGACAGTAACCGTGGAGGAATCAGAACGCTATATTTCTGGTTATGATGAAGTTGTTACAGGATATCGTGATCTAGGAAATGGATCTTTTGATGAAATAACAGAAAATCAGCCAGTGTATGATATTAGATACTGGACAGAAGAGAAGCAGGAACCAGTCTATGAATATATCCCGGTATATCAAACAAAGTATTATTATGATATAGATCGCTGGGTACATAAAGGTTATGAGAAAACTTCTGGATCAAACGATGATCCATACTGGGCTAAATTGAATTTAGTGCATGGTGTAGAGAGGGAAGGAAATCGAACTGAAACATATAAAATTCTTACAGAAGACCAGAAAGGAAAAGCAAAAACATATACCCTTTCTTTTGAAACATGGTCCCAAATTGAGAAAGGAGATGTACTAAAGGTGAAAGTATCAGCCGGTATGATTTCTGAAATCATATCAATCAATTAACAAAAGGGAGATAGTATCTCCTTTTTTATTTTGTTCAGAGATATACATACTATCTATATAAATGATAAATATGGAGGATAAAAAATGAGAAAATTAGTATCGATTCAAAAGATTAGGGAACTAAAGCCAATTGAGGGTGCGGATCGGATTGAATCAGCTTCTGTCTTGGGATGGAACTGTGTGGTACAAAAAGGTCAGTTTAAAGAGGGTGATCTATGTGTCTATTTTGAGATAGATTCATTCTTACCAGAATGTGATTTTTACAATGGTTCAAAGTCCTTTGGTTTTTTAGTAAAAACATCTTATAAGCCAACTGATTGGCAGGGCAATGGTTATCGTGTGCGAACACAAAAAATCAGAGGGAAAATATCACAGGGTATAGCCCTTCCAATATCTGTTTTAGATGAGGTGGGTGAAACATTCTCATCAAGAAAATTTGAAAGAGAAGAGGACGAAGATGTAACCGATATTTTTGGCGTCGAAAAATTTGATCCACCAGAATTCGATTCAGGTGTTGGAAAAACTAAAAATCCATTACAGCATGGTATCTATAAAACGGATGAAACCAGAATACAAACAGTCCCAGAAGTTATTAAGGAATTAAGAGGAAAGCCTTATTACATCACAAGTAAGATGGATGGAACATCAGTAACAATGTTCACCAAAGATGGAAACTTTGGAATCACAGGACATGAAAAAGAATTTGTCTTAGATGATGATTGCTTATACTACTTATACTCAAAGAAATATGCAATTCATGAAAAACTTGCAAAGTTAAATAAAAATATTGCATTCCAAGGTGAGTTCTGTGGACCGGGAATTCAGGAAAACCGTTGTGGATTAAAGGATTATCAATGGTTTGTATTTAATATACAGGATCTTGATACACTTGATTTCCTGTCATATAAGGAGTTTGTTGATATTTGTAAGAGTTTAGATATACCAACCGTTCCCATTGTGGAAGTCGGAGATTCGTTTGATTATACAGAAGAGGAGCTGCTTGAGTTAGCAGATGGATTATATACGTCTGGTAAACGAAGAGAGGGTATTGTAATTCGTCCACAAAATGAAATGTACTCGGAGGCTTTAGAAGGACGATTATCATTTAAGGTGATTAATAATAAATATTTACTAAAAAATGACTTATAATCTTAGGAGGATAATATGATTGAAGAAACGAAAACGATTCATTACGATGTCACTATCACGACAGATGTAGAAACGAAATGTTCAGAAATCGATCCGATTGGAACGTGTACAGTAACTGATTGCATGACCTGTAAAAATGCAAGGGTACAAATTGTAAGAGAAGATGGAGTGGTGATGCGTGATGATAATAAAACAGGAAAGAATGCAGGATATGAAGAAAACCTGTCATACATAAAATACAAATACAAAGAGAATCCGGCCGAATTTATGGAATCGGTTCTGGGCATCAAGTTATCAAAGTGGCAGAAACGAATTTTGAAAGCAGCCAAAAAATACGATGCACTTTAATATGAATAGAGAAAAAGCTTACCTGCAGGTAAGCTTTTTTAATGAGCCAGTTTGTTTTTTTCAAGTATTCCATTGCTCCAATGTTTATCTGTCTGTACATGATGTTCACGTACATACTTTGCAACGTTCTCAAAAAAACAGTCATAGGTAAAGGCAGCAGAGTTTCGCACGACAATTCCTTCACTGCCTCGACGAACCACATCTTCAGCAATTTGTTTGATTATATCTGTCTTATAAATACCTCGGTAAAGAACCGGGACTGTAATTAAATTTCGTTCCTTACAAAATAGTTCTGTATCATCCCATGATAGGCAATTATTTTCATCGTCCCATATGGAGAACACCATAAAATAGGACGGCAGATACATATAGGCAATGGAATGTCTTGCATATAAATATTCGCCACAGATCCGATATCCTTCTGGAATGGTGTATTGGAATCCTTTCATATACCCAAGAAGCCAGGAATGGTAATCCCGGTGACTGGAATCAAGACTCCTTGCATGATAAAAATCTTTATAAATGGTTGTGTTTTCACCATCCATCTTTTCTGTGACAACAACATCCATAGTCTGAAACTGGTTATCGGATGTAAGAACCTTATCATCACTTGTGTATCCTTTTGAGTATGGAAGATGATATGTTCTTGGATATTTTACTCTTTCCATATATAGCTCCGTCTTTCCTTACACAGTTATTATTAGTATGGTAAATATTTTTTAACAAAATAATATCCATTTTCTATATTTCTTACATATTTACAGTAAGAACTTTAAAACATATCCGGCCAGGAGGGATTGCTGGAAGAAAATGGAGGAAAAACGCATGGAATTTAAGGAATATGAGACAGGAGTACAATGTGACTTTTTTGGTGATGAACTGGAACGGTTTGTATTTACAAAACCTAGAGCCTTTACTCTAAAATCAAAGAGATATGAGGCAGAGACCTGGGTTGATTTTCTGGATACATTATGTTCTGTTCTGATGAAAAAAGACAATGAGATGTTCAAAGGTTTTTTGGAGGATGAAAAACATAGAAGAAACCGTATTCCGTACTTATCAAAAGAACAACAGGATATCCACTTCCTAAAGTATCTTGAGAAATCTGGACTATTCTTAAATCAGAAGATAGATGCGCCAAGAAGTGTAAAGCTGGCAAGGAAATTATTGCAGAAATATAAGATGAATGAAAATGATTTTTCGTTACTGTTGCAAAATAATCCTTATGATATATAAATCATGAAACGATAGCCATAAATCTTACTTTAAGAACTACATACTAAAAGTATCTTAAGATAGAAATGAGGTAAGAATATGGCCAAGATAACAAAACATGCAAAGAAACGTGCAAAAGAACGTTGTGGCTTTAATCATAAAACCATTAACCGGATGGCAGATAAGATATTAGAACAGGGAATCAGGCACTGTGAATGTACAGGTCAGTTAAAGCGGTGGGTGGATGGATTGTATCTGGAAAACAAAACTGCAAATAATATACGGTTATATGGAGACAAGGCTTATTTATTTCAAGGAATAAATTTGATTACCATTATACAGATTCCTAATAAACTTATGGATCAAGCCAGAAAAATCCAAAAAAGAAAGAATACAGATAAAAAAGAACCCTGAGGGTTCTTTTTTAATGGCGTGGACTATAAATCCAAGCTTTATCACATATCCTTTATCACTGGTAAATCCTTTGCATATTATCTTTGAATAAAGAAAAACATGGAGGGTAATTATATGAGAACATTGGTTTTATTAAGAGGTATTCCCGCTAGTGGGAAATCGACATGGGTAAAAGAAAATAAATTGGAAGCATATACGTTAAGTTCTGACCATATCAGAACATTATACCAGGCTCCAAGCCTAGGTGTAGAAGGCGAATTCATACTTCACGACTATGAGAGTACAAAAGTATGGAAAACCTTGTATGAAATGTTAGAGTCGAGAATGAGTCATGGAGAGTTTGTTATTGTTGATGCAACGAACACAACAAAGAAAGAACTTATGAAGTATAAGACCTTGGCTAAGAAATATCGATACCGGATTTATTGTGTTGATTTCAGTGATGTCACAATTGAGGAAGCAAAGAAAAGGAATGCATCAAGAGAACCATTTAAGAGAGTCTCGGAAAATGTTATTGACCGTATGTATACAAGGCTACAGGAAAACATCGAACTTCCATCTGGTATTAAGATGATTAAACCAGAAGAGATAGATGAACTTCTAATCAAACCGATGGATCTTTCTTCTTACAAAAAGATACATCATATTGGTGACATCCATGGATGTTACACCGTATTGATGGAATATTTAAAAGAGGGAATCAAGGATGATGAATTTTATATTTTTCTTGGAGATTATATTGACAGAGGCATCGAGAATGCAAATGTTGTTAAATTTGTTACTTCATTGATTAATCATAAAAATGTACTGTTCTTAGAAGGCAATCATGAAAAGTGGTTAAGGATGTGGGCAGATTGTGAGGTTTCATATTCAAAGGAATTTGAAGAAAAAACAAGGAAGGAATTAGAAAAAGAAAATGTAAAACGTAAATCATGCAGGGAATTCTGTAGGAAATTAGCGCAATGTGCATACTACAAATATAATGAGAAGACATTCTTTGTGTCACATGCCGGAGTCAGTACGATACCTGGGAACCCATTATTCATATCTGCAAAACAGATGATAGAAGGAGTTGGAGGGTATGACGATGTAGAAACCATCGAACAAACATTTGATGAAACAATGCCGGATGATTTTTATCAGATTCATGGGCATCGGAACAGAAATCTGCCTGTACATTCCTCAGCACGGAATTATGACCTGGAAGGACAGGTTGAATTTGGAGGCTTTTTAAGATGTGTTCAGATTGATGAAGATGGAATTCATGCCATTGAAACGCCGAATGAAGAGTATGACCGGTTTGAAGTGATTAAAACAGTAAAAGACGCAATACAGGCATTCCGGAATGATCCCGACATCAAGGAAAAGAAATTTGGAAATATATCTTCTTTTAATTTTACGAGGAATGCGTTTGATAATAAGCGTTGGAATACGAGGACCGTTACGGCAAGAGGACTTTATATTAATACAGCAGAAGAGAGAATCATAGCACGTGGGTACAATAAATTCTTTAACATGGAAGAAGCCGAAAGCACAAAAATGCTTAATTTACAGAGAAATCTCACGTACCCGCTGCAAGCATATGTAAAAGAAAATGGTTATCTGGGAATTATCGGATTGGATACGGCGTCCAATGACCTATTTATCACTTCAAAATCAGATATTACAGGCGACTATGCCACGTGGTTCAAAGAACTTTTTTTAAAAAAGACAACAGCTGAAACAAGGGAGAATATGATTGAATACATAAAAAAACATGATGTGACATTCCTGTTTGAAGTGGTAGACATTGAACATGATCCACATATTATCGATTACGATGAAAGTGAAATTTATCTGCTAGATATCGTGAAAAATGATTTACAATTCTCCAAGCTTAACTATTATGAATTATTTGCTATTGCGTCTTTGTTTTCACTTAAGTGTAAAAAACTTGCTTATACAATCAATAGCTGGAATGACTTTCTAAATTGGAATGAGATGATATCATCGCAAGATTATAAATATAGAGGAAAGTATATTGAAGGATTTGTGATTGAAGATTCATCTGAATTTATGTTTAAAAAGAAATGTAATTACTACAGGAATTGGAAACTTCTACGAGGAATTAAAAATCGAATTTTAGCGGGACATGCAGTTAATTATGATTCATTAACAAAAGAACAATGTGACTTTTGTGATTTTGTTAAAACTTTAAAAGATAAGGAGAATTTGAATTCTAATATATGTCATTTACGAAAGTTATTTTATGAGAGTAGGAAACAATGATGATTCTTACAATTAAGAAATGGAGGTAGAAAGGGTGAAGCTGTTTGATGAAGATATCAGAACCATTGAAGAAACCATCCATGTTTTACGATGTCTAGAAGTATGGAACAAGGTTGAAATACATAAAATCTCAAAAATCATTACAAAACTTCCAGATGACGAGAAAGTAAAAAAATATTTCATACAGCATAATTCTACTCTAAATGAAGGCGAAAAGAGTAAACTTATCCAGATACTAGATGACCGAGTTAACAAGGACTCAATACATAACCAGGCATATTGTCTGGATTATATATATGCCTTCTATATCCTGCAACATGAACCGCTTTTTAGGGAGCTGATTCAAGAATTAACAGTACTTTTTATCAATAACGAGTCAAGAATACTCGTTCCTCTAAGGTGCGAGATGAATTGATAAAAGTAGTTGTCAAATCAAAAAAATATATCATAATATATATGAGTTACTTGGATTGCAAAACTACTGTTAAGAAAACCAATTAGCAGTGATATATAATCCATAGTAAGCAAAACAAGGTTGGGACGACCTAAAGTGCTCGTGGATATGACGTAAGACATTAAGTATCGTATCGATATAGTGCAGTTATAGATGAAGCGAGAATCCAGGACTTCTATAAGTCGTGGTAGTTCAAGACAAAACAAAGTTATGAACAGATAAAAAGCAGGGTGAAGGAAAATCTCAATCACGTTTGTTCCATTATTACGTTCTTAGAAATGGTTTATGGAGCAGGATCCATGCAGGATGGATATATCTATGAGATTCTAAAAAGAAGCTAAAGATTGGGTTTTCCCAATCTTTTTTTGTTTTTAAGATGACATTTAAAAAAAATAGGCTATTATCTTTATCATAAGAATATCAAGAATACTCCTGATTCTATAACCAGTGAGATGAATTAATAAATCAACCGATTTGGTTGTCAAATCATAAAAATCAAACCATAATATTTACATAAAATCTAGGAAAGGAGCAGCTATGGAGAAGTCCTATAAATACCGCATCTATCCGAATAAATCACAGAAGCAGATATTGACTCAAACTTTCGGATGTGTCCGGTTTGTATATAATCATTACCTGGATAAGCGTATCAAAACATACGAGAAAGATAAAATTACTCTGAACTACACAAAATGCAGTTCTGATTTGACTAATTTTAAGAAGCAACCGGATTATATATGGCTAAATGATGTGGATTCTACAGCCCTCCAAAGTTCCCTAAAGAATCTGGATACCGCATTTAAAAACTTCTTTGCACAACCAAAAGTAGGGTTCCCTAAGTTTAAATCGAAAAAGACGCACCGATATTCTTATACAACAAAATATACGAATGGGAATATCAAGTATTCTGGGAAATACATAAAGCTACCAAAGCTCGGCAATCTGAAAACAAGGAACAAACTTATCCCAGAGGGACGGATTGTGAGTGCCACCGTGTCCCAGGAGCCAAGTGGGAAGTATTTCGTATCACTTTGCTGTATGGACGTACCAGATAAAAAATATATTAAAACAGGTAATTCAGTCGGAATCGACTTAGGTATAAAGGAGTTCCTAATCACATCTGAAGGAGAGATGGTCAAGAACCCAAAGTATCTTTCAAAAGAGGAACGTAAGCTCATCCTGCTGCAGCGTCAGCTGTCCCGAAAATCAAAGGGCAGCGCTAATCGCAGGAAGGCACGGATTCGACTTGCAAAGCAGCATGAGAAGATAGCTAATCAAAGGAAAGACTTCCTGCAGAAACTCTCCACCCGGATTATCAGGGAGAACGATATCATCTGTATTGAGGACTTACAGGTAAGAAACATGGTGAAGAACCATAAGCTGGCAAAGAGTATAGCGGACGTATCATGGTCAGAGTTTGTGCGGATGCTAAAGTACAAGGCTGATTGGTATGGGAAGGAAATCATAAAAGTAGATAAATTCTATCCATCCAGTCAGATTTGTTCTGCGTGTGGAAAGCCTGCTGGTAAAAAAACTCTGGATGTCCGGGAATGGGATTGTCTATATTGTGAAACGCATCATGACCGTGATATCAACGCTGCGGTCAACATCCTGAAGGAAGGCCTGCGTATCCGAACAGCTTAAGACATAACGATAAGGCGGCAAGAACTACCGTATCTGCCTGTGGAGAACAAGTAAGACCAGTCAATAAGATGGCATGGCTCTATGAAGCAGGAATCTCCCACTTCTTAGCGAAGCGAAAGTGGTGAGAAGTTCAAAAACACTTGGAGGGCCCGCGAAATGAGCAAAAAAAATCATATGAAGCATGTATCAAAAAGAAGAGTAAATCGAAATGTAATAATGGAATTTGACTATAACCAGTGTGATAGGTGCTGCAGACGCAGCAATGATATTGTTCTAAATCCAAAAGATATATATTATATATCAGAATCCCTAAATATGACGATGGATGAATTTCTGGACAAATACTGTTTTGTATGTACCAATCATATATCTAAAATTGCGATTGCAAAATTAAAGTTGTTGGAAGAAACATTGCGCTGTCCCTTCATGGCGAATGATAGATGCATCATATATCAGAATAAACCAACAATCTGCTTATTAACACAAATGAGCAGCCATGGATTTAAGATAAAACGGAATCATATGAATATAAGTGACAGACCATATAAGGTAATCCATGATAGAAAGGATGCAACATTAGACATTGGATTACAGCATGATGATTGTTTCATGAACCGATGGCTGGATATCCTGAATAAGTTAGAAATTTCTTTAAAAGTGGTCAATAACAGTCAAATGCAGGATGATTTAAGTAACATGGCTTTTTTGATACTGTATACAAATTATGTGCAGGTTCCATTTGAGAATCAATTTGCTGAGAATGTCAAGATTTTAAATGATTTTATAAATGATATACAAAAGGTTGATATTGATTCTGGTTATTTGTATAATGAATAATACATTATGTCTGTAGTCATATTATTAAAGAATCAGGAGATAGATAAATGAGAGTAACGAATCCAGAGGATATCAAAAAATTAAAGGATGATCCATATACATATGAAGATTTAATCATAATGCCAGATGGAGAGATCATTAATGCAAATTATGGACATGTGAATGCTCTCGAACGCATATTAGGTGTACCAAGAGACTTACTATATGCGATGATTGACGAAAGGGACAACCCGCAATTCTGGTTATTAGAGAAAACAGGCTGTATGTCAGTATCTAAACGTGCGGCATTTGGAATGAAAAGGACTAAGGCGCAAAAAGATGTATACGAAGAATTAGTCCGGAATCATATCGTAAGTAATAATTACTATGATATAACAGAAGAAAGAGAAATTGCAAAACAATTTTATGGAGGGAACAATGAACATTAACAAATTAAAAGGATTATTTGTAGATAGTAGTGATTTTCCTTTAACGGATTGCTGCATTGAATCAAAAAAAGAAGATTATATTTTAGATAAGTCAAATATAAGAAATCTTATGGAATACGGAGAATCGGTTAATCAAATTATTTCTCGGGTTACAACAGCCATTGTAGAACATGGCAGCTACGAATGTGATTTAGTTGGAAGCCTAACTATGGAATTAAAAATACTTGAAGAAAAAGTAATGGAAATTAAGCCCTATGTGAACGGATCATATAATCCGAATTATGGAGATAACCGGTTATGTAAATGTGGACATACCTATGAAAGGCATTTTGATTCTTATGACCAGATGTATCCGGCGGGATGTAAATATTGTGGCTGTACAAAATTTGAAGAAATGAGATGGGCTGATTTAAGTAACGAAGCAAAGAATGTATTAGAGTGGAGTGAGAATGTAATAAACGATAATCATGACATAATGGAGATAAGCGTGAACAACTATTTTGACCGGCCTACCATAGGGCGTGATGGAAAGACACATATCCTTGTCACCGGAGAGCTGTTTAATGAGATTGTTTCCTGGTGTATGTGTCATAAGGAATATATCGTAATAGAAAGACGAGCAGATTATTTTAAGTTTGTGCTGAGATATAATGACGTTTTTGAAAAATTGAAAGAAGGAGATAGGGTTGAGTTCATCCAAAAAGGAATGAAACCAGTTCTTCATGGGAAGATTGTAGCTGTAGATGAATCTTGTGTCAAAGTAAAATGCAAAAATGGCTGCTATAGATTCCCGAGCAGAGATGATATAATCAGGATTATGTAAAAGAGGCCTCAGCCTCTTTTTTCTATATAATGTTTTATGAAATTATCTTTCTCTCTTTTTTTACATTATAAATTTGTATTGTAAAGAAAGAAGGAGAATTATTTAAAAATGAGCAAAGAAGTAATTTGTTTAGATAAATATAATGATATGATTCAGATTGATACACTTCACCCGGTTAAGAAATCATCCTATTCTGTTAGATGCAGACAAACAATCAGAATGAATTATGCTGCAGAAGTAAACAAACTTGATATTCGACAGCGTATTGATTTTAAAAATTTTATTATATCAAGAAAACAGGGTGAAATATCGGTACTTTTGTTAGCCTTAAAAGATTTTTATAGAAGTACCAGAAAAAAAGATTTGATTGGAAGGATATATTTTAACTGTAATGTATTGAGGGATAGCCAAACCAATTGTGATATTTTTATCCCAAACTATAATATGGTGATTAATGTGGATGGAAGTCCTCATGGACTTGAGAGCAATATAAAGAATGATGCGAAAAATATCCCAAAATATTTGGACGCAGGATATGTGATACTGTTATTCCGGCATGAATCATTGGGTGCATACCCAGATTGTATGAATGTTAAAGTTAAAGGCCATACGAGCTACAATGAAAAAAGAAAGATTCTAGAAGCCTTATGTAAAGCTTTGAATATTACAGATATATTGGATTACGAATATAACGAAATTATAAAACTGACCAAAATTAATGATTACTATTTAACTGAAGACGAAATCAAGAGATGTGAGCTACTGTATCAGGATTTGATTTATGATTATGAGGGATATCTCAAAGCCTGGAAAAATGAAAAAGTAAATTCGAATAAAGTAGCCTAATTCCTAAATATAAATTTAAACAGGACCTGATCCTGTTTTTTTATTTGCAATTTATCCACAAAATATTTTTTACATATTATTTGTGTTAAATATTAAAGACAAGTGGAGGATGTTAAAATGATTGCTCAGAAAGAAAGAGTAAATGAAGTGTCAAATAATAAATTAAATGTAGGGAGACGTAATCCAGAAGACTTTCACAATTCACTATTTAAGGAACGGCTTAATGCAAATTCAAACTTTGTTATTGAGACAGAGGAAAAAGAACAGAGGGAACTTTCAAAAGAGATTTTTGAATGTCTAAAGAAGTGCGATGTATCCAGTGTCAAGATTCAAATGATATCAGAAATTTTAAAAAAATCTGACGGTGTTCTTTTGGATGAAATAAAAAAAGATATGGCAGAATCAATCAAAGCAAAGGAGACTATGAGCGAAGATGATCCTGAAGACGAAGTGATTCAGGTTGTATACAAAAGCACTAATTATAAAAAATTCCGTTTCCTTCCAGGTAATCGCAATTTTTGCACAGAAAGAGTTAACGAAATTAAAAAGACAATGCAGATTTGTGGAGCCAGAATGGTTCCGATTGTTGTTAATAAGAAGATGCAGATTATTGATGGCCAACACCGATATCTGGCGTGTAAAGAACTTGGTTTACCAATTATCTATGTGATTGATGAAGATGCGGATATTGAGGTCGCTAGACTGATAAATAACACCCAGGCAGGTTGGAAGTTCATTGATTTTGTCTATTCATGGGCGTCAATGAATAACATGGACTACAATAAACTCTATCGCCTACTTACAGATAAGTCTTTATATGGTATTGCTGCAGGGACAAGGATTGCAGCAACTTCTGGTATTTTCCACAACAGTTCCAATGGAGTAACAAAGAGAATGATAAGGGAAGGAAAGTATACATTTAATCGGTTTAATGGCGACGAAGTAGCCGCCAAAAAACGTTTGATTGAAGCTAAAAAGCTTTCACAGATTTATTATGATGCTTGCAATAACGAGACAGATGTAAAAAAGGATCTGTTTGTAAACGCAATTCTCTTTTTGTTGGAATACTCAAAGACTGTTACTGTCGATGTATTAAGGACTGCAATGGAAAATAATTGTAAACAGTATCATCCGCTTCAGAGGGAACCATTTGAAGCCTATGTAAGATATTTGTGTAAAATCCTTGCAATGGAAGATGGCAGACGAAAAATCAATCCAGATACTCTTTTAGAGAAATATAAAAAGAAAGTTTCGAAATTGCAAAAGAAATTAGAGAGCGCTTAATGCTCTCTTTTTTTCATACATACAAAAATAAATTATTGGAATTTTTCAACATGGGAACCAAATTTCAGTCATACTAATCGTATCCAGACAACAGATTAAATTATTTCTTTAGGAGGATTATATGGTTGAGATTGAAAAAATGGTAATAGAAGGTATGGACATGGCAAAATCATGGCTGGAAGAAGAACTCCATAGAAAGACAGATATGTTAAGCCTATATAAGAAGGCAAATGAAAAGGTAAGAAAACAGTTTTTATCAATGATAAAAATATCAGTACGTATTAATGCTGATATTGCTTGGTGGAGAAATAATCATAGAGACATTTTGATTACTGAGATATTAAATGATACAGACAATGCAGAACATGTATTTGTGGATGAGTTAGGAAGCATTATGTTCCGCGCGGAATATCTAAACTATTTATTAAGGAACAGACATCATACTAAAAGAGAACTGTGGAATCATATGATAGATTTCATAAAAGCGGAATCCCAGTATGTAATCAAGTTCAAAACGGATTATGCTAAAATAATGGACGAATGTGAGGATGGAAAGAAGTCAATCCCGATATGGTATTTCGATTTACCTCATTTTGCGGATTTCAGGATAGCTGAAACCAAAGAATCAGGAAACAGCCTTGCAGGATTCGCCTATATAGATGGCTCGTTTATCTTATATATGAACAGTAAGAAAAACTGCAGTGAAAAGGTAAAGCAGGAGTTTGACTTATCAGATAAGGACCTTTCAGAAACCATCATGGGATATATAACAGAAAGAGAGATTATAATATATCAAGGACCTTCCGGTAAAATGGTTCCACTTGCCAGTTTGCCGGCCAACATGATGGATGATATCAATGAAATCATAGAATTGTATGATATGGACCATGCACCAATAACGATTTTTAATGGCCTGGATGATGAAGGACCAAAGGAACCAGTAGGAATCTTACATAAAAGTAATTTTATTTTTTAACGGATAAGAAGGACTAAGTCCTTCTTATTTTAATTTCGTTTAATCCATACTATGAATATAATAATAAAAGGAGCCTAATTATGAAATTATTTAAAATAGATGAAACAAGTGATGAGTCCTTAATTCAGGAATATATTGACATGTATTTAGAGTTGATTAACTTACAATATGAAGAAGCTGCTATTCAGGGTATATATGATGCAGAACGTGATAGGAAAACAAAAGAGGATGCCATCGACAAGTTAGCGAATCCAGATATCCAAATTGAACTGGTATGCGATCATGCAGAGGTCATTGGCTTTGTAAAATATCAGGCCGATCATACTGAAACAGAACAAATGATAGTCGATAATGAAAATATGGGAATCCATATTGACCAGCTGTACATCAAAGAAGCATGGAGAAAAATGGGCTATGGAACCTATATTTTACAGTCATTAAAAGAGACGTATAAAAAAATCAGTTTGGATTGCTATTATTCATTAGATGCCAATGAATTTTATCAAAAGATGGGATTCAAACCAGTAATTACAAAGTATCTGTTGTTCTAAGAAAGAGGATTTATCCTCTTTTTTTATTTACTTCTATGATAAGTTTTGCTATGATTAATCATAACAGAAAGAAGGAATCCCATAATGGACGTATTCTCAAATTTTGATTTTCATGATATTTCAATCAGTGAACGAGAAAAATATGTACAAGATATGAAACAAATCCGAAATGAATTGGAAGCACATATCATTCCAGAATCATATCCGGATTTGATTTCAAATTTTAATATGATGTTGATAAGTAGTTTAAATCCAGAAATCATACGTGAAAAAATAATAAACTTAAGTTCGTACTGTCTTGTATCTAAAGACTGGATAAGGGTATTAAGCAGTTTGTTAAAAGGAAAGCGATGCTTGGAAATCATGAGTGGATTAGGAATGTTATCAAAAGCATTGCAGGATGAAAAAATAGAAATAATAGCAACGGACTCAAAAGCTTGGAAGTATGATGATGATCTTTACTGGACGGAAGTAAAAACCATGGATGCCATTTCGGCAATCGAAGTGTATGGTAGGGATATGGATTTCATAATTTGCTCCTGGATTCCATATGCATCCGATATTGGCCGAAAGGTGTTATTAAAAATGCGGGAAGTTAATCCGAAGTTAAAAATGGTTTATATAGGAGAATTCGGAGGATGTTGTGCAGATGAAAGTTTTTTTGCTCTCTGCGAGGTAGAGGAGGACAATCATATATACAAGGCCAACCAGATTTTTAAAAATTGGGCAGGTATCCATGACCATATATACTTATTGAGATAAATAAATTTTCCAGAATAAAGGTTTACATTTTTTGAAATCATATCATAATATAGATGTGGAATAAATAAAAGCCCACATTTATAGATTATATTAAATTAGATGAATGGTCCTGGTGGTTGCCGCAAGACAACCCATATAGTGGTGTAGGGAGCTAATATGATATAAATGAGTATAAAATGTTTTCATATTAGCAGTTCCAAAAAAACAAAAGAGAAAGTATTTTATATACTATTATATAAATTAAATTTTTGGAACCAACAAAAAGAAACAGTATCCTATATTAGTATTGTTTAGTCTAAGAGTAAGGACGTTGGCTTATGAACCAAAAATACTGGTGCAACTCCAGTAACAATAAAACAGGATAGCGTAAAGAAGCCTTTCCCGGCTCTGTTTCGGATAATCAGCCCTTTATACTTTACGCAAATATTATTATAGTGATAAATTAAAAAGTGATAATTGTTAGTTTTAAAACCCGGGTTAAAAGCTGCAAATGCAGCTTTTATTTTTTTACTTGATATTTCCATGGTTTAATAGTATTATAAAATCAGAAGTAAAAAATAAAATGCAGGAAGGAGCATGATTATGGCAAAGGATTATAATGCAAAGATCAGTAAGAAAACAGAGGAAATTGAAAAGTTAAAAGCAAAGATTGCAAAAAATGATGAAGCAATCGTAGCGGCAAAAAATAATAATAAGGAATTGGGTAAAAAACTCAAAAAAGCCGAAAAAGAATTAGTGGATATAAGAAAAGAGGAAATATCAGCCATGCTTGCTGGTAAGGATATAGATGAAATCCAGAAAGTTCTGGATACAGTATCTTCGGAAGAAGCTGAAAAGACAGAAGATGCTCAATAATGATGAAAAAGATAAGCGTCTCATTTTATGGGACGCTTTTTAAATTCCCTTTTTGCTTATTATTTATAGTCATAAAATTACAACATACTAATAATGATTAAATAAGATAAAAAGGAGAATACACAATGAGTTTTTGTAATAATTTTAAAGTGAAAAGTGTAGATCCGGCAGACAGAAGGAAAGCACCAGCAATCCCAGTGACGCAATTCCGCGAATATCTGACGGACTATTATAATATGAATGTAGGCCTTGGTGATGCAGGAGACTATGTTACAGATGCAACTGAAAAAGCTGAGTTCATTAAGAATATCATGCGAATGAGAGGGACTAAAGACTGCAAAGGTTTTTATAGTGAATTCAAATTCATATCAGATGATCCTACTTCCCTAGCAATCAAATCAGTAGACCCAGAATCCTCACTTCTTGGGATACATATACTTCCAAACAAAGTACCCTTCTATGGTTTCCTGCTCGGAGGAGAATTGGAAAAACCATATTTCGCAATGATGTACTATAATGGCAGTAACTTCAGGGTTTTTATTCCTGAATCCGGGAATACAATCAATTCTGATTTTTACACAGCTTTTGGAAGTGAAGCTTATAACGCAACAGAAAATCCTGGAGATATTATTTCTGTATATGAATCATTTTTAGGAAAAAGTCTGGATGAAATTACATGCTCAAAGATTCCTGAACAGGAGTTGGAATATTGGCAGCCCTCCATTGCCTACTGTATAAAAAATGGATATGCGGCAAATGAAGAGAGTGCATATGATATCATGAACACAATTTCCTGGAAGTCCATATTGGAAGATATTACAGCCTTCATTGAAGAGTCGGATGAACCAGATGAGCCATCGTCCGTTGCTACATCTTTCGAAGAAGAGGACGAAGATGATTATGACGAAGACGATGAAGACGATGATGATTATGACGAAGATGAAGACGATGAAGATGAGGAGGAGTATAAATATAGCTATCTAAGTGAAGAGGAGGAAGATGAAGAGGAGGAAGAAGAAACTCATACAACAGCGACCAGCGCCTCAGAGGAAGATGATGAATATGAAACGCTTGAGGTTATCCCGATTGTAATCCCGGTAACGGAACTGGACGAAGCTTTATCTTTCCGTGAACTGGAGAAACCTGGCACTACATTGGATGATGATTTCTGTAATAAGAAACGCTCCATGATACGTCTTGGTAAGTTATCCTTACCAAGAATCATACCGGAGAGGTTCAAACAAAAACTAAACGAATACTATGATTCAATGGGACATACATTATTCGATTATACCCTAAATCCAATTATATTAGCAAAACATATCATGTCCGCATCTGAATTAGATGTAGAGGTTGACTTTGCAACAATTAAGGCAAGTGAGTCAAAAATCAAATCAAAAACGGGTAAACCACTGCTGGGTTTTCATGTTCTTCCTAATGGGATTCCGTTTTTTGGGTTAGAGGTTGGAGAAACTGTGGATGGAGAACAGCAGAGCCTGTTTGTTGCCCTATTTTGGAATGGTTCGGATATCATATCATATATTCCATCTTATGGGAATACCTTCAATATCGACATAAAGACTGTATTTGGAAAAGAACCAGATAACGATTTGGTTGAAAGATGCAGAAAGGTTTATGAAAAAGTCAATAAAGGGCCCATTGATTGGGATGAAAAAGATATAATGACAAAACACTACTTTAAGGCAAAGGGTATTGAAACAGAAAATATTGATGAGTTAAAACATGCTGGATCATGGAATGCCATTCTGGAAGACCTCTGTTTTGCCGTCACAATACTAAATAAATGATGAAATAATATAAAGGCCATTTAGGCCTTTTTTTATTTGCCAAAAATATTAAACATATTAAGCATGAATAAAAGATAAAAAGAGAAAGGATAAATTATATGAAGGATTACAATTTTTTTAATGAAGAACAATCAAAAATGTTTTCACTTTTTGGGAGAACGAGAGGGAATTTTCATTTTAATTGTCTTGCACTCATTAATGATCAATGTAAGGCCAATGATGGATATATTATAAAAGATGCCATTGTTTCTGAAATCGAATCTACTTATGGAACAGAATACAATGCAAAACTGGAATTACAGGCACTCGTTGACTCTGGCTGGATTGAATTATTCCAAAAACCGCACCTGATTAGTGATTTTGTCAGAATGACAAAAAATGGAAGGATCCTATATAATGCCATTATGGAAATCCATGGAGTAAAACAGGATTTTTCATATGGAAAGTATATCTCGGATATATACCGGAGGTTGTCTACAATCAATGATGGCTCCAGCTCCACTTATCAGGATATTCTTCTAGCATCATATGAAGATGTCAATAGCCTGAAGGAATATATGCAGGTATTTAAAAGCTCATTTGAGGACTTTGTAAAAGGACAGAGAGCAAATGTAAATAATGCTGAAGAAGTAATAAAAATCATGCAGGCGGTAAGGGAAGGCAAGGAGTTCAGGAACTATAAAGCGATTGTCATGGATGAATTTAATTATTACCGGTACAGCAGCAATATCTGCAATAGCATCGAATCAATTAAGGATAACGAGGAAGTACTGATACCTTTAATTGAATCATGTAAAGCTTATGAATCTATTCCGGATTATGAAGCAAAAGAACTCGTAATGAACATTCTTTATGATATCAAAGTATTTTTTGCAGAAGAATATAAAGATTTGGTTAACGAAATGAAGGAATCCGAAAATGAATGCTATCAGAAGATAGCTAATACATTGACTCTTTATGCAAATGATGGGACCGCAAGTAAAAGTATCTGCGATCTGATCATAAAAATTGTCCATGACGCCCAGGAAGGAAGCATGGAATTGCCAGATGAGTTCTTCCGGTGTTTTGACCTCTTTGATAATACCATTTTCGACCAGGATTCATTCCGGGATAAACGAAAGGCTGCAGAATATAAAAAAGAGGACAGTTCAGCAATTAAAGAGTTAAGCATGGTGGATAAGATTAGTATACTGGTTGCTGCAAACGAAAAGATGAAGATGAAGTCGTCAACGGCAGAGATTACAGAGTATCTAAATAATCTTATGAAAGATACAGACAGGGTTTCATCGGAAGCGATTAGCGTATCGAATGAAAAAGATTATGCAAACGTGTTCCTTATATTAGCAAACTGCGCGAATCCATCTTTTGGGTATGAACTTGAATCAATCAGCGACCGTACGGTAAATAAGGGTTTATTCAAAATCCCGTATTTTGAGTTAAAAAGAAAGGAAACAGGACATGAAAATAGAGAAGAGTAAAAACCTTGCAGAAATAAAGGATGCAATCAATGTAATCCTAAAGAGATCCTTTTTAATGCGTGATAGGAGCAGAGATATCGAGTATTACCTTATAATCCAGGATAATCTTGAGGCAATCAATGAATACCTCGATTTCATGGGTTATCAGGCAGTGATTGACCGGGATTTAAGTGTTATAGCATTATCTTATAAAGGCAATGAGGGAATAGTCCCTCCTAAATATAAAATGACAACCAATGAGACTAAAATATATATGGCCCTCATTAAAATATTTGACCGCAAAGTATATGATGAACTTGTTGGAACGGACGTTGTCAAGACAAATATCCGTGAATTGAAAATTGAGCTGACTAATTATGACTTGGTTTTAGTCCCAAATAATAAGATAACAACATTCCAAAAAGCTTTGGAGAGTTTGGAAAGATACAACCTGATTGAACTGATTGATAAAGAAATCAAGGATGAGCATTCTGAATTCCAGATTTTACCGTCCATTAAGTTAGCAATGAACAGGGCTGCTTTTACACAGTATATCAAAGCTCATGAAAAGACCTATTTCGGGATGGAGGAAGACAATGAAGAAGAGAAAACGATAGCAGAAAAACTTGAGGAAGAAACGGAGGAGGTATAATGGGAAAAGTAATATTGGAAAAGATTATACTGAAGAACTGGCACGCATTTACGGATAACCAGTTTGACATTTCAGAACTATCCACATTAATTACAGGAATGAATGCAAGTGGAAAAACCACATTATTGGATGCCATTTCTGTTATTCTTGATGGAGCAAATGCCAATGATTTCAATGTTGCCGTAAAAGACGAGGGCGAAAGAAGAACCATCAGTGGTGCCTTGCACTATGTAGTATCCGGAGTCCCAAAAAGAAATGGGAAAGTGACCGGATTAATCCTGGCACAGTTCTATGACCAAAGCTATAATGCCAGATTTTTAAATGGAGTCTTTTTGCGTTCTAAATCATACGCATCTGATTCATCCATCACACAGCAGTATTTCAGTGTCATTAATATGTCTGTAGACAGTCCTGGCTTTAAAATAGACTTTGAAAAGTGTAAGATTCCAGGCCAGATTGATTATCCAAACAAAAAGACTGCATTTAATGAATTCTTCCGTCTACGGAAGATGCAGCACATCAGGCCAGAAGTATATAAAGGGCTAATTAACAGTGTGTTACGGGCAAAGCTTGACTGCACACCATCGGAATTCGTGCGTCGCAATATCCTCCCGGAAGATGATAAGATTTCGAGCATTGAATCAATCAAAAATAATTATAAGCTTCTTGATGATCGTGAGAAACTTTATGCAGATTTATCCACTGAAGCGGAATCTCTACGTAAGGTAAGGGAGATCTGGTACGAGTTGAAGCAAAATGAAAATGAATATGCCCTATTGGCCTTTTCAAAGAAAAAGTTTGTTGAAGCAAGAATTGAAGAAATCATAAAACAAAAAGAAAAACTTGTAGAAACGATTGGTGATGCTAAAAAGGAAAAAAACAAGTTGGAAGAAAAACTGACAGAATTAACGGTAAAGTCAGGTGAATATAAATCCTCAGATATTCTGACAGGAAAACGAAGAGAATTAGCAGTCTTGAACAGAGAAGCGGTTACATTAAAGACAGAAAGCGATCGTGTTTCCAACACTATTTCTGCTATGAACTCACTGGCTAAATTAATTGAATCGAAAAATACATACACAAGCGAAAGCACAGATGAGGAAGTTACGGGACTACTTGATGCTGCTGAAAAATACCTCGATATACTTGAAGCAAGAATGGATGAATATCGAGAAAAAGAAAAAGAACTGAAAAAATCGTTAAATACAGCTAATGCTGATTTGAGCGCGATAAAGAGAGGGACATTTACAGTTAGTGCCTCCGCAGGTATAAGCACAAGGATATCAGCTGCAAAGGAACTTGTAAAGTCAATCAATCAGTATTTTGCGTCACATGGAATTGATGATTGGGCGTATCTGTTATATGAAGAATTGAAATCGGTGAAAGATACCTCTTGGCAACCAGCCATTGAGACGTTGATAGGAAACCGCAGGGCACATGTAGTCGTAAAACCGGAAAATGAGGCAATTGCAACTTCAATCCAATCTAAAATGGTCCTAAAAGCGGACACAGATATCATTCTGGCGTCAAGGCTGAAGCCAGTAATACCAAAACCAAATTCAGTTGCATCCCAGATTATTACTGATAATGAGACAGCAAAGAGGATCATTAATGCCTATTATGGAAGCTTCATACTCTGTGACACCATTGAGGAATATAATGCCAGCGATTATTCAATCATGAAAAACGGTATGACAAAGAACCGTGTTTCAAGCCATAAGGGCGCTAAACCGGTATCGAGTGAAATCCTACTGATTGGTAAAAAAGCGAGCAGTGAAAACATAAAAGATGCCGAGGACAGGGTAAATGGGTATTCAGAGAAGATACGTATCAATGCAGATAACATTAGTAAAGTAAATAAGCTGAAACGTAATATAAATACACTGATTGCTGGTATTAAGACGAACCTACCAATGAATACAGCTGTTGTTGAAGATTTCAAAAATAAGATGAATTCCATAAAGCGAGTGAAAGAGGAAATCGATTCCTTGTCAAAACCTTCTGGTAACAGTGAAATCTTGGAAAAGATTAATGAGCAGATAAAGGAAATAAAGGCAAAATTACAGGGATATGACAGATCATATGAGAAAAGCTTTGCAGAAGAAACCAGACTGGAAACAGAACTAAAGTCCATTAACCAGATAAAATCAGAGATTGAAAAACAGATCGCGTCCATACCTAATCTATCAGATTTTGAGGAAGAACAGATTGATGAATTTTATTCTGCTCTTGATGTAACGACAGCGGATGAAATCTCAAAAAAACAATCCAATGCTTTGAATAAAGGAAAGAATGCAGCAAACAGATTGAAGATTGCTCAGACAGAGTATAACCTTAAATATCACAAGGATCTGAAAGTAGGTGTTGACTCGGAAATCTATAATAACTATATGAAACGGCTGGTCCATCTGGAAGGGAAGGCTTTTTATGAAGTAAAGGAAGAAATCGGAAAGCTTAAGAAGTCATTGACAGACAGTAAGGCAGGCGTCTTCAGAGGTATCGCAGAAAGCTTTATGTTTGCAGCGGCAGAGGTTGAAAAGATAAATGCCATCTTACGGAATTATGAAATCAGTGGGAACAAATTCAAGATTCATCTAGGCGCAGCCACAAGGCGCAAGGATATTTACGAAGCAATATTAGAATTTTCAAAGGAAGAGAGCCCAAGCACAAAAACAGTGGAACGTCTGGATGAATGTTTTGATAAGATGATTAATTCAAAAGATCCAAACACCTTTGCCGATTTAGCTGATTATAGGAACTACCTGGATTGTGATGTCTTGATAACAAATGCAGAGACCAAAGTATGGAAGTCATTTTCAACAGAGAAGGGTAGCTTTTCAGGTGGGCAGAAAGAAACGCCTTACTATATGTGTCTTGCAGCAGCATTGTCATGCAAAGCATACACACATGGTGGATTAAGATTGATTGTCCTTGACGAAGCATTTAAAAACATGGACCCGATTAATAAAATCAAGGCATTGTCTATGTTTAAAAAACTGAATCTCCAAACTCTTATTTTTACAAGCAATTCAGACCTTGCTGATTGTACAGACCATATATATGTCATCACGAAGTACGACAACCGGATTGTTACTGCATTTGGTAAAAACGGTGCAGCATTAAAAGTAATGGATAAGAGGATTACGGTATAAAAGGCCATAAGGCCTTTTGTTTTTGTGTGTGAAAATCCATACTATTTAAAACGAATAAAAGGAGAAGAATCATGAACGAAATTTCAACGATTGGAATCATATGCCTTATTGTTTTCTCTGGATCATTCAGTGCCAGCTGTATTTGGCTATATAACATGTTCAAGGATGGGAAGGATATATTCTTTCCGATGTGTTCAATCTTCATGAGTATCTTGATTGTAACCATGGTTGTATTATGATGGTAACCATGGTTGTAGTTTCTGTGATAGATAATAATAAGAAAAGATAAAAAATGGAGGGACTAAAAATGACGAGACAACAATTCATTAAGTATTTAATAAAATGTAAAGCAATTCGATTTTATGTCATGGATGATGGTCCTTTAAAAGGAATGGTAATGATATCATCTGAATATTTTTTAAATGATATCACATCCATTCGTTTGCAACCATCCAATGGAGACGTGAACCAAAGTGGGTTTGATAAGATGGTTGATATCATAAGTGCATCGATTGATTATAATATAGAAAAAGGCATCATAGCATTGATTTTTGATATCCGACTTACAGATCCAAAAGAATACGAACCATATCGGATATATAATAAAAAAGAAGGATGCTATATAAAAAATCGACATCAAGATGCGGAAATATTCATTGATGAAGAGGACGCTTATGACTACCTGATTAAAAATATTAATTATGAACTCCTATACAATAGGTACAAGTATGAAATAGACATTAACACAAAAATCAGAAAAGTACAGGATGATTATCTCATTGATATAACAGAAGAAACAAAAGGGATTTTTGGAGATGATGTTAAAAAAGTAGAAGTAACATTTCTGTATGATTACGATGATTTATCGGAAGCAGAACTGCAGGAGGAAATACTTAGCCATGCCTGTGATGTACTTAATGATTTATTCTTAAAACCATCATGTGTCTATTTCGGAGCAGAAACCTTATATATAACATTTCATAGTGGGAATCAGGTAAAAATCACAAATTCAGAATGGGCAGATATCTCAAAAGCATAGTAAATTGAAACCACCATAACAGGTGGTTTTTTGTTGCCGTTTACATCCTGTTATTTCATCACATATTACTTTCATATAAGAACAAGAGGAGAAAAATATGAAAGAGATAATAAATTTGGCAGGAATATATTTAATTGCTGCAATCGACGATGGTTATTATGATAGTAATGGCTGCTTTTATAAGAAACTGACTAATTCTCAAAGAAATGTATTGAGCAAAAAATATATCTTTGACATAAAAAAAGAAAAGGATTCCATGTCTCTAAGGGCCTATCGGATTTTTATAGATGAAGATGAATCATCCATTACCTTCAATAAGGAATTGGTGATAAGCTATACATATAAAGAAAAATCAATACAGAATATGGAAAAGAAAGAAGAAATCCCATTGATCTATAAAGACAGCTTGAATCCAGAAGTGTTTATATCTTTTGTGACGATTATCATGGCAGATAAACCATGTTATGAAAAGTTTATGGAATGGACTGTATTTACTATATCGGATGTGCATGAAGGTATAAAGGAAGAACTCTATATCCTGTTATTTAATCTGATAGAGAAAAATCAGGATGGAATTATATCCGAGCTATTGTCAAAAAACATGATGGCAATCTTATATGATTTTCTCTATTTTAATAAAAAGAGTAAGGCTTTACATATGAACGAATACCATGCCCTCCTTAAAGTGGCGGAGAAATTCGAAAATATAACTTTAGGTAATATGAGAATAAATTATGTACAGGGAGAAGTATGTGAAACCATATATAGTCTAATCGTGGCATATGGAATTGAAAATGCAGATTTGATCTCAAGATTCATAAGAACAATGATAATGATGGGAGAACTATCAAGAAGTGATAAAAAATATTATAAATGCATCCTCGAAATCTTATGGGAATTAAGCATGTTGAAAACCCATTTGCCAGTACTGAATTTGTATAAAAATATAAACTATATACTAAAGCGAATGTTTAAATATTATGAGGATAGACTGGATCCAGAAGGTTTCCTCAGTTTGTTGAAGATGTGGCGTGATTATCTTATCATGAAAAAAGATGAAGAGGACATATATCCCTCCAATCTTAAGATAGCCCACGATGAGGCAACAAAAGAATTTTACAACAGAAATGAAGATTTTTCGCTTGATGTATATTGCAACTTTAAGAATGCAATCAAATGTTATGAGGACTTAGAATATGAAAACAATGGATATAGAATAAGAATACCAAGAGATCCATGCGAAATGAAAAAGGTGGGTAAAAAACTCAATATCTGTGTTGGAGCTTATGTTTCAAGTGTGGCAGAAAAAACAACTAAGATACTTTGGTTATGTAATAGGAATGATATTCCTATTGCAGCACTTGAAGTAAAAGATAATCAATTAGTACAGGCCAAAATGGCGAACAATCACCATCCAAATTACGAAGTGGAACAAATTATTAAATCATGGTGTAAGAAAAAAGAACTGATAATCGCATCATTTTAGGAGGGAAAGATGATAAATTTTGATAGTCTTAAAGAAGGGATTGAGCTGGATTTTTCCAAGCCTTTTCCATCAGACATTGTGAAGGCGTTTCATTTGTTGATTAATGGTAATTTAAATCGTAAGATTAGTTGTATGTTCCATTATGTAATAAATGATTGGAATTATTTTCTTGATTTAAATGGAAATAGTAAAAAACTGAAAGTCACAAAGTATGCTTATTCAGAACAGGAAAAGTTAAGAAAACTAATCAGGGAATATAAATCCAATTATCAAAATCTGATTGAACTTGATTTTGATGATGGATGTTTTGATAATATTGGAAATCAGATAATGTTGTATGAAACAGAAGATAAAGTCCAGTTCAGAATTCTTCCATTTGGCATTGCATATGATGAAAAAGTGTACTTACAAATAGGAGAAGCTGCCTATTATTTTATTTATAATAAAATAACAAGAGATGTCAATATATCCTATAATGAGATTTATGATTTAGAATCAGCCGAAGAGGAATTTAATGACCTAACTTTTGAAGAGAATAAGGAGGACGTGGATGGTATTGAAATCATGTCTTTTGAAGGTGACTTTGACTTGAATTCAAAGTCAATAGAGTTCCTATCTGATGTACTAAAAAGATTTGAATCCAATATATACTGCAGACAGTCAATCGATGTCATTGATTTTTTATTTGAAATCAAAAAGAAGATTCGATACCCGATTTTTTCAAATAGAGAAGCCCTTGATGGTATCGATGATTTGGAAACAACTCCACCAGAAAAACTAAAGGAAATGGGTTATCATCCAGAATGTTATAACATCAGAGACTGTTTTGGAATTGATATCCTTCCTGACAAGTCAATACGGTTAGATAGAATCTACACATTAGTGAAGTGGGAACAAATAACTAAAAACCCATTGGTAGGTTCCATTCTTCAGTATTATCATGAAATACATAAAATTAAACTTACCATTGATGATATCGATTCCTTTATTACACTATTCTCATACACGGAGGATTCACCAGAAGATATCATAAAATATGTGTTGAGAGGTGTCGTTGCTGAGAAATTGGATATACATCAAGTTTTAAAAAATACAATATCTTTATATAAGGGTGGTTTTATCCACACCTGGAAGGGTAAATACAGCCAAATACTTATTACAAAGAATAATATGAGGAACTATACAAAATTGAGTAAAGATGTGTTGGATAATATTGAAAAGAAACCAACCTTAGACAATCTATATAAGCAATTGTTTATTGCATAAAGCAGAGGTCAACTCTGCTTTTTATCTTTGGTCTGATCGCAACATATTAATATTAGTTGGATAAATGAAGTAAAGGAAAGGAGAATGATTCGGATGAACGATAGTTCGAACCAGTCATCAAAAATCCAGATGGAACAATCAAACCCGTTTTTCATGTTTCAATGGAAGACATATATGAAATATTTGGAGGCGTTGTAATCATTGATAAACATCGAGCCAGCGAGAACTATAATAATGACAATCATTTTGTAACGTTCTTAAAAAAAGAATTAAATGCAATACGACAATCATATGGCCTGGAACAATTAAAAATAAAAGAAGCCTTAAGGCTTCTTTTATTTTTGTGGCCCAATGTATTCAGCATCAGAGAATGCAAGGATCAAATACATAATAGGAGTGAAGAAGATTGTCAAAATGCCGAACAACGTATCTTTTCCATACGCCTTTGCAACATTCAAACACAGAACAATTGAAAATATGAAATTCACACAAGGTACGAAGCTTAAGAGGAACAACAGTCCATTTCCCATTGCAATTTCACAGAGACAATAAGAATTGTAAAACGGAATTAAAGATTTCCAACCTTCCACACCCGCTTTCTCGAACATCTTCCATTGGGCTATGATGCAGACAACCACTATTGCAATTAGTACAAGCATATAAGCAGTAGAGAATGCTCCAACAAATCCGTTACCAGTATCATAATAAGAATAATCCATATAAACTCTCCTTTATTTTTATTTAATGATATTATGAAAGATTTTATAAATAAAACCATTCATATAATCAAAAGTAAGTATGTCACTTTGAAAATATATTCTTAAAAAATAAACAATAGTAAAGGACAGTACTATGAAACCCATCAAATAGATGGTCCCTCTCGTTATTTTCCCAATTATCAAACGCATTAACAGCAAGATGATAAGAGGTAGAATGATGACAAGTGGATGGTAGTGAAACGCTTCTGCAAAATGTAAGTGGATAAGAGCATTGATTGCCCGGCTCATCCCGCATCCAGGACACGATATTCCAAATAATATCCGAAAAGGACAGGACATTCCAAACCAATATTCTGCGACGGTAATATAAATGAAAGCAGATAAAAAAACAATTAATAATGACTTTAAATATTTCGTGGTTCCACCTCCTTATCATTAGTATGATAGGTTTGGTTCCGCTTCTAAAAAAATACAGTCATAGTTTTAAACCCATAAAAAAAGACATACTAATTTCAGTAAATAACGGAAGGAGATAAAAATGTATTGTTCAGAAGAAGACATTATCAGAATCCGAGAAAAAATAAATATTAAAGATTATATTTCAAGAAAGATAGAGTTGACAAAGAATGGTGATTTATACATTGGAAGATGTCCATTTCACAAATCTGGGATATCATCATTTATAGTTGATGAAAAAAATCAGACATATGGATGTTTTGAATGTGGTCACGCAGGAGATATATTTGACTTCATCATGGAGTATTATAAGAAATCATTTTCAGATGCTGTATGCATGGCAGCTATGATGACGGGCATCGATATAAAAAAAGATATATTGGATAAGCAATTTTACAGACAGCAGAAACGGATAATTGATATGAACCGGATTGCAAAGGAATTTTACCAAAAATCGCTGTATACAAGTGATGCTGCGATGGAATATGTAAAAAACAGGAATTTGGAACCTAGTACATTAAACAAATATGGCATCGGTTATGCAAACCCGACATTACACATTTATGATGAATTCATAAAACATGGATTTACAGAAAAAGATATCATGTTAAGTGGGATAGTCGCAGGTAAGGATAAAAATGGCAATGATTTAAAAGAGAAGGAACGTTATGATAAATTTTATAACCGAATCATATTCCCAATTATGAATGAGAATAATGTAGTAATTGGATTTGGTGGACGTATCATCGGAGACAAAAAGCCTAAGTATATCAATTCACCTGAGACAATCATCTACAATAAGTCTTCGAATTTATTCGGTTTAAATATAGCACGTTACTCTCAAGCGGATTATTTCTTATTATGTGAAGGATTTATGGATGTGATCAGCATGCATCAAGTGGGTTTCGATAATGCAATAGCAAGTTTGGGCACATCACTTACAATGAGTCAGATTTTGAAATTAAGCAGATACAAGAAAAAAATCATTCTTACATATGATTCCGATGAGCCGGGCCTAAAAGCTGCAAAACGGGCTATTACAATGCTGGAATCTTGTAGGATGGATGTAAAAGTGCTTGACTTGAATCCGTATAAAGATCCAGATGAATTTATCGGGAAACTAGGAAATGCTGAATTCGAGAAAAGGATTAGTAAGGCAGAAAAAGCATATCCATGGTGCATTAAAAATGTTATAAAATCAGAGGATTTGCCATATGAGAAGAAAATAGATGATATTGCGGATATTTTTGAAAAGCAATATCAGATGTAGGAGGTAGTGTAAATGAGTTATATAAATCATCTGTCTGAAGAAGACATGATGTTTCGAAAGAAAAGAAGTTCGTATCATGAATCTCCAAAAGCAAGGAGAGGAAAAATGATTTCAAAGTCAACAAAGCCTTTATGGTATGATATGATTTCATTTGAAGAGAATTTATTGCGTTATGAGTTTTTTCTAAATAATAGCGAGATTGAACACAATAACACTGTATACACAGAGAAAGAATCTATCATAATCAATCTAAACAGTGATGTGTTTTTTTCGATTAAGGATAAGCAGGATTTGGCAAAAAGACTAAAAGAAATTATATTGGAAACTTTCGTGTTGTCGACATTTGTTGAAGATGAAGATATTGAAGATACCTATCAATTAATTTTGGATGAACTAGAAAAAACTGGGATGGAATATTCAATTGATATTAATAAGCCTGGAAAATTTTTTCCTGCAACAACAAATGAAATTCCAAGGAACAACTTTTATTATAGTATGATATGTAGCTATAAATTAAAGGATTCCGAACCTTTTACATATATATCCGAGAAAGTCAAGACAAATTTGGATTTTTATATAGAGACAAATAAGGCATATAACAATGGGTCTTTTGGTATCGATGAAAACCCTGATATGATATATCTTAATATTTGGAATAAGGTTGATGGTCTGGATAAAATGAAGAAAGAGACAATATATCCAAACAATAAGAAAACCGGTGAACCTAATAAGAATTTTGCAGAGGTAATTGAAATACTTAAGGATTCGGAATATAAAAAGTTAGAAAACAAATATGCTACCAATAAGGTCATGTCATTTTAAATGTTGTAGAAAGGATTGGCTATGGAAGAAATAAGAATAAGGAAATGTGAGAATGCAATTCCGGAAATCATATTTGGAGACGGAACACTGAAAATATCATGCCGTATAGATGGAAAGGAAATAACAAGTAATGACTGCGAAAAATGTATGAATTATCGTTCAAAATATATTGAATATCCGATAGAGGTAGCTTCAATTGAATTAGCAGAAGGATTTGATTTGTATAAAAAGTCAATTGGTAGGATTGTAAGGATAAAACCATGTTTTGAGGAAACAGAGGAAAAAGAGTATCTGGGTATTTTCCTTGGTGAATTGTTTAGCTGTAATGCGGTTTCTTATAAGAGGAAAGAAAAACATTTGACCGTAACTCCGGTCCTCAATCCAGCAATATATGTCCCTGAGCTCAAACAGATTGTTTATGGCTATGAAAGCTGGTGGTCATTTATAGAGAACAAGGATGAAATATATTCTATTTCGAAAGATGATGGATTAAGTCATTTTTTCATGGACTTATATGAGGATAATCAATAAAAGAGCCTTTGGCTCTTTTTTTACTATGGCAAAAATGAGCCATACTATCATTATAAATAATCGGTGATAGGAGGAGATGACATGACCAGAGAAGAATACATATATCAATTGTTAAAATCCAATATAATCAAATACGAATGTGTTGGTTCTGAGTGTTCAAAGGATTGCATTCGAGTATCCTCACATATTTTTCATGATAAACAGGCCATTGTTATCTGGATGCCCAAAATGGCTTGGGATAACAATGAACACATATTGAGTAAATATATTGCAAGCTATATCGGTGCCGGGCATCTTGAACTTATATTGGATGCATGCATGACAACAGATGCTTTCGAAGATGAGTTTGCAATTTATAATCGGGAACAGGAGGGTTATTATCGTGATGAATTTAGTGATATGCCAGTATTCAGATGTATCAGTGAAGCATATGACTATCTTTGCAAACTGAATGCTACCTCAGTAGGGTAATTAAGTGATTAAACAAAAGAGCCTATGGCTCTTTTTTATATATCGGAAAGTGGTTTAGAATATCATGAGTTGTGATGAAGAAATCGAGGATCTTTTTGTATAATTATATCATGATAAAATTGAGGCCTTAAAACAAAAAATAAAAGGAGAGATTATTATGAATCAATCAGAATTAATCGGGTATAAATTAAAACAACACAGGATGAAACTTGGATGGACGCAGGAACAAATGGCAGATAAGCTGAATGTTAGACAAAATACGGTTTCTGGATACGAGAAGGATGGAGTCCATGATATCGATACAATCATGGAAATTAACCATAGACTTGGAATCAACTTACTTTCAGAAAATAAGGAAGAACAGTCATTTAACAATATCATATTGAAAAAAATCTGCAACTATTATATGGATAATTCAGATACGATGTATCCCTTTGCAAATATCCTAACAAAGACTTTTTTACAAGGGAACCTTTTACATGGATATGGGAAAGATACAGCTTCTTTAGACGGAAACTTACGATCAATGGAATGTACTGGGTTAATTAGGCTCTGTAGTAATGAAATGAATAAGGAAGACCATACTATCTATATTTTAATGACAGCAAAAGGTATACTGTCACTCGGCGCAGATGATTTTCCGGACAAATGGGTATTTGAACATTTGTCAAATACAGCATTGCAGGAAATAATAAATCCTAAATTAAAAGAAAGAAACATCGAAATGGATAGAAAACGTGAAAAAATGAGGGAGGAAGCTAAAAAAGAGGCATTACAGTTAGAGAAATTGAAAGCAGAGTATCAAGATAAAGTACATTCTGTAGACGAAAAAATAAATAGTAAAGGTGTAGCTGTATTGACAGACCATGATATAGTAAGAAAGACAGAAAAAGCTATCTTTTCTATTGATGTTAATGCAATGAATAATTACTTTTCATTTATTAGAAGTACATTTCCTGATAAAAATGGTATTGTGAATTTGCTTGAAAAAACGTTCAACCAATTTAAGAATCTGCCAAATAAATTTGATGGATCTCCAACAGAAATTAATGATACTTACAGTAAATGGATTCACCTTTTTTATAATGTATTGTTTGAATCTTATCAGAAATGCCATTTTGAGGAAAAATCATACGAGAGAATTCATTGTATAACGAATAAACGGTCATGGTACGATTTTCAAGGTCCATTACAGAATTATGATGAAAATGGGATTGAAGATTTTGTTAAATCCTTATTGCCGGAAAAAATGGATTATCACTGTTATTTTGCAGCAAGCACACTGCTGAGGGCTTTAATCATATATCTTTTGGAAAATGAAAGTTTACCAACTGAATATAAGAATATTTTAAATGTAAAAAAACTAATTTACGCTGCAGAAGTGGACGAAAATGATGCCTGTGAATATTCGCCTCTTGATAAGTTGTTTTTTCAGACAGAAAAAAGAAATGCAAATTGTAAGTGTGTCGATGTCTATAAACAATTTAAATTTTTAGATTACAAAGAAAGAAAACTTGCATTGGCCATTGGTCTGGATGCATGTAACAAATATTTAAATAAGCCGATAAGTGCAAATGATGTTGACACTATAAATATGTTGAAAAAAATTGAACAGTTAAACCATCAATTGGAGGGTAAAATAAAAAAATATGATGCACTTCCAAGAGTTCGTTTAGATGATAGATGGACATTGTATTGCCATATATTTTCGAAAACATTAAAAGAGGCGTACGAAGATCTCGGAAGGTATAGGGCTGTTATAAAGCATTTAAAATTGCAAGAAAAAGAAAGACATTTAAATGAGACGCCTGGTATATATGAATACATAGGTCCAATAAAAAGCATAGGTGATATATTCGCAGAAAATGGAATACAATCGGTTAAAGACGCTGTGACCCATGTCGTATTAAGAAAAGGCAATGTCAAAGATATTGAAGCTGTGGAGGATGAAGGATTTTTCGATTACACAATTGATTAATAAATAGAAACAAGTAACCATTAAAAGGTCCTATAAGGACCTTTTAATTTTAGGACTAGTTAACCCATATATCTATTTCTTTACACAATCTTAACATCTGAATCCAAATCCTATTCTTGAATCACTCATATTGATTATGAATCTAATTAAAGAATAGGGAGTATCATTATGAATTATTTTAAAAAGTATATATTAACAGGAACAATCGCATTTACTATCTTATTTGGAAATGTATCTTCGGCATATGCTGAAGTAAATCCGGAGGTAGTGGCCAGTTTCCAAGAATTGAAGGAATTGTCAAAAACAGAAGCCGGTTTGACATTTCAGGATTTTGATGGACACACATACATTGTTGATAAAAATGGTGCAATAAAATATGGTTGGCAATATGATTCCAAAGGTAATCTATTTTACATATCTTCAGATGGTATGATTCGTTCAGCAAGTAATCCAGATGGTATTTATTTTTCGCAGGATGGATGTTTCATAAACCCTTCCATGGTTAATCCAGAAAAGAACTTAGAGCTTTCAATGAGGTTTGAAAATGGAGAAACATTAAAGTTTGCTAGCAAAGAAGAAATATTGGATTTTCTAGAATATTATTCCGTGCAATATCGATATCAGAATGACGCATATGATTTTGAAATCATGAATCATGGAGATGGTTCAAAATCAATCACCATACCTGAAAGCAGAAAATATAATAGGGAAGCATTAATCAATGACATTTTAACAAAATTCGGGCCATTAGAAGGAAATTCTCCTTATGAAAAAATTTTAGATGGATGCCAGAAAATAACAAATACAATTCATTATGATTTGGATTATATAAACGCAGACCTACAGACATCGCTTACGACTGAAAAAGGTGTGTGCAGGCATTACACTAAGTGTTTAAAAGCATTATTGGATGATGCTGGCATTCAAAATGAAATAATGGTTGGATACTATAACGGGAGCGGACATATGTGGCTTCGCTGCCTAATTGATGACGAATGGATATACGTGGATCCAACTGCTGCGAAACAGATATGGTGGAATTACAGCAATATTCCATACCAGACGGTTGTTGAACACTATATACCAGCCAGATCAATAACCATACAGTAAAACGAAAAAAAACATATCTTATTGAGTCAGTAAAGATGTCCAACATGACCAAACCAATGATACCCAATAATATTTTCCAACTTAAAACAAACGCATAATAGAAATGTAAACAAACAAGATAGGAGAATAATATGGATAAAGAATGGGTTGAAAAACGAAATAAGGAAAATGAACAGAAATATGAAGAACTGAAAAACAATCTATATAAGGAGATTAAAACAAGTATCTATTTGAATGAAAGTAAACGACAAGCCGCTTTACAGCATTGTGAGGATGAAGATTTTTTTAGGGTTGAATAATTCAGCGGCGCATTCTCGTATCTTTAGATATGAGTTAGCCGCTTTTAAATATCTTTAGTTGTCAATCAAGTAATAACAGACTATTATATTTATGACTATTGTCAGAAAGGAAGAGCCTATGAAAGTAGTATCTAGTTACGCAGTAGAAATCAGACATTTCAACCAGATATTTAAGGATACAGTTAGAGTCTATCGTAGTGCCCTGTCCTTTTTGATTGAGATCTACGATAAGGAGTGGGATTATCTATCGTCTATAGTAA
>OHPM01000117.1_pt1 | contig 41203 bp, 64 predicted proteins | sample 1577721 | NCBI WGS metagenome assembly OHPM01 (sample SAMEA3879558, study PRJEB24766) | human gut metagenome | biome: human-associated habitat; feature: feces | place: USA | collected 1985/1987 | reverse complement strand
ACAAAGATTTGTTTATATAGATTTATTCATATATATTTATTTACATAGATTTATCATAGAATAATATTAAAATAATTACATATTAAAAGGTAGTAAATGAAAAAAGGAGAATTGACATGAAGCGATGTAAGAAATGTGGCTGCACGGAGTTTACAGCACATCAGAGACTTTATACCGATATCATAGTGGATGGAGATAATAATTTTCTTCAAAACAATAGTATGGATGGTTCTATTTCAGTATATGAACATGAAAATCCATATGGTCCATACGAATGTCGATTCTGTGGAGAGGTGTATGAAGATTTGCATGATTTGCCTGAAACTAATGAGAAGAACTAATAAAAGCGTATAAGAGAAAAAATAACCAAGAGGACCACTGGCACAGATATCTGAGGATAAACGATAATAATCTGTATTTAAGGAATAGACTTTATACGATTATGATTGATGAGTTTCACATCAGAGGAGCATCATTTGAAGACTGATACAAAAAAAGATAGAAAGGAGTGAAAGACTCTCTTCTGATGATTAGAAATAGACGAACTGAAATCCAATAATACATAACAAATAAAAGGAGAAAACATAATGGGAAAATTAATGTCAGAGGAAGAAGTAATTAATAAGATAAGAAATGAGGAATTAAACTTTTATGAAGTTCTATCACTAGAGAAAAATGGATTCTTTACAATGACGGATGCAATTAAGTGGGAATATGTTAAGAAATACCCGAATACATGTCTTGCAATAGACCCAACACATGAAATGTTAAAAGATGTACTTGGTAGAGGAATAATCGATTTAATTAAAAGGATTGATGATAAAAGTTTTTATGAGTCATTAAGCGAAGACGATATTGTTAAAATGTTAAGACATCCGATTAAGGATTACGAGCTTAACAAATATGCCGGGATTGAAAAATTATTAAATGAAATTAAAATCACTCCAAGGATTGTAAGTGCATTAGCAGAATATGTCCCTATTCTATTGACGAATGAAAAAATAAAACCATATATAAATGAGGAAATCCTGTGGACTGCAGTAAATGCATATTGTAAAAGTGATGATAAACATGCTTATTTTGTAGGAAGCTTAGATGGGATTACAGATGAAATGTGGAAGAAGATTTTAACAAAGGAGGGTATCGATTTACGCTGCTATATTGAAAACGGAATTCCAGTGCCAAGATTTGTACTGGAAAGAGAGATCACTAGTGAACCATCTGGTTATTACACAGCTTGTAAAGTCGAATTAGATGAAGAAATGTTAAAGACATTTTTTGATAAATGGCATGACAATGACAACGCAATATCCAGTTTTAAGGAAGTTTTGGATAATAAAACAAGCAAGCTAAAAGTATTGGAATCATACCCGGATTTATATCGTTATATTAGAAGGCCTAAGATAAAAGAAACAGAACTGGCAGTAAGTTTAAAACCGAAAAATTTACGTTATGTAAAAAAACAGACAGAAGAGCTGTGCCTAATGGCACTAAAAAAAGATAAATCTGTATTTAAATACGTGAAGGATCCTACAGACGCAATTTGCGATTTTATGGGACTTGAAAGAACTCATGCAAAATCCAAATATACAGCACCCTACTATCTGGTAAAAGCCTATGAAGAATTAGCAGGTGAGGAATTTTTAGTTTGTGTGAGGGTAATAGCAAGAGAAGATATAGAGAGTTTTATGAATACCCAGTTTGTAATATCATTTGGAAATTTGTATGATAACGAAGAAAGGGAAACCGAGGAATGCTTTTCGTGTATTCCTATTACAGAAGAAGAATACACGTTGTTAGAGAAATTGGAACTGGGCTCAATAGAAGCAGGTTGTTGGAATTTTAAATCAGAGGAAGATGAAGAAGATTGGTTTAATGAATCATTGGAAGAGGAAGATGAAGAAGATTGGTTTAATGAGTTAGATGAAGAATATGAAGATGATGAGGAAGATGAAGAAGATGATTAAAATAAGACAAAGTGTATTCGAGACAAATTCAAGTTCCATCCATAGCCTTAGCCTGGCAAAGGATGGATTTGAAAAATGTAATATTCCAATCAAGCGGAAAAAAATAGATGGGAAATTCAAACGTTTTTTGGTTGTTAAGTTGGCCGGATTTGGTAGCGACTATCACATATATGATAAGCAGGAAGAGAAACTATCCTATCTCGTTACCCTATCATACATAGTAGATGGTGGAAATGATATAGAATATATGAAACACGCATATTGGTATCATAGGATGGAAGAAGAGATATGCAAATACTGTAAATGTGATGGAATCATGATTGATGAGACAAGTATCGCTGATGCAGCAATTGACCATCAAACATTAACCGATTATAGCAGCATTTCGGATTTCCCAAATATAATGGGAATTGACTATGTAACGTTTGTATTCAACAAACATGCAGAGCTTAAAACAGATAGTGACTAGTAAAAAAACGGAAAGGGTAAGATAATGAAGAAAATAGTAAGGATTGGATTAATGACGATATTGGCCTGCCTTATTTTATCAGGATGTGTAGGTGAAGTCGAAACAACCGAAGTGGCCACAAAAAAGACAATGACATCAGAAAGAACCGATGAGTTATTGGATGATAAAATCGGAGAATTTGAAAATGGAAAGCTGACAATGACAGTGGATGTTCCAAACGAATCCTTTGCATTAAAAACAGTTTTTACTGCAGAGGATTATGCCGTTGATAGATGGAGGACAACAGATGTAAAAAAACTAAAGCTAAGCGCATGCACGGTTGGATTGCCGGAAGGTACAGAGGTATTTATTGATAATGTTCATATCGATACAGTCATTAAATCATTGTATGCTGCTTATGATGCCATTCCAATCGATACAATGGATGATAGGACACATTCATCCCTGGTTTTCGGATTCCCAATATCGGATTCAATGCCATATAATGGTATCTTTGCAATCGGCGGATATTCCGATACACTTATTGAAGGTTATACAAGTGGATATTCTTCTGGCAAAGCAGGATACAGTACTGGGTATATAAAAGAATCAAGGGTAACGGAAGGTGTTTTAAGGAACAGTGCAGTCTATGCGAATATGTTCCAAATCGTATGGGATCTGTGGATTCAGAAGCCAGGAAACAATTATCCATATATGACATCTGTAGAAACGGAGTTCCTGATTCCTACACAATTTAAACAGGGTGATTATATATTATTGTACAATGGTAAAACATTTGATGCGGTAGATGGTTCAGGCAATAAAAAAGAATATAAATATTCAAATGGAAATTTTATATCACTGACACAGGACAATGAAGCAGAAGACGAAACATCATTAAATTTAAAATAAAGAGGGCATATGCCTTCTTTTTTTGTTTCAATTATAGACAATACACAAAAAGAATCATACAGAACTTTGATAGTTACCTTTTATTTTACCTATATTAATTTAAATAAGAGAATAGGAGAGTGCTTGAAATGATTACTGAATTAAATGCATTGCTTGTAGAACAGAAGGAACTGGAACAAAAGTTAGAAAAAGTCAGAGTTGAAATTACAAATCAATGTAGGGAGTTAACAGCAGAGGAGTTTGAATCTTGTGATTATGAAACGCTAAGAAAATTATATAATGCAGTTCATTATCGACTGGATGAGGAACAGAACCATATGTTTTCTGATATCCTGGCTACAAAGAAGACCAAGATATATCCACAGATGTTAAAGCCTACTTACTATCCGGAAATTGACCAACTGGATATAACAGATTCTGAAAAGTTGAGACTTGACAAGGCAGCAAGAAACAATATTAGATATTATATGACGGAAGAGAATATCAGTCGTTTGTTGGAATACCCGATGAGCATTGATGATTTGGAACTTCTGACAACCATAGGTGTAGCCGAGAAGATGTACAATTTTAAATGTCCGGATTGTAACTGTACCTGTAAAATCGTAACACAAAAAGACCTGGATTGTCATAAGGAAGTGTGGAGACTCATGGAACTCATGAGGGAAAAAGGACTTACAAAAGAACAAGAAGAGGAACTTGAAAAATTAGAGGAAGATGGATATGGATATATTTACCTCGATTGTCTGGACGATGAGGATTTCGAAGATGAAATATGCGATAGGGCAGCTTTTGAAAGATATGAAAAATCACTGGAGACAGTATATAAGATTAAAAAAAGTCCCGATTTGACATATGAAAAATTATAAGAAATGAGGATAATCCATGAAATATAAGGGATATACAATTCTGACCGGAGTGGTATGTTTTGACATCAGATGGTTTATTTATGGTGAAGGAGAATATGGAAATGGATTCTTCGGAAGACATTTTGAATCTTATGAAAAAGCATGTGAAGCAATCGATGAATATATAACAGAAAAATTCCTGGAAAAGAGATTAAACGAAATCAGTGAAACGCTGGATGCTAGTAAGGAAATGATTCTCAATTGTTTGAGAAAGTCGTTGGAAATAAGATGATTACAAAAAAGGCACAGTGCAATGTGCCTTTTTAATTTTAAATACTCAATCCTCATATTCATGGTGAAAGCCAGAACAGAGATACTCAAATTTCATTGATTCTATGGGCTCCGGCTTGATTTTTAAAAGCTGTTCATATGTTGCTGTAAAAATTCCGTTCTCATAATACGCCTCCGCATCAAAAAGCTCAATAAATTCTCCAGAATCTGGATTGACCTGTAATGTGATGCAATATCTTCTTTGGTCATCCGCAAATATGTTTCCTTTGAACTTGATTATCTCAACGCCAATTTCGGATTCTACATCTTTGTAATTATTATATCCGAGACATTCTATGGAAGAATGAATATTAATTGCATAGTAGTCCTTATTGTTTACAATCATGTAATGGCCATATGTATCATTCACACCAGATTCATTTCCATTTTCATCAATTTCAATACAGTCGCCATTAAAATAAATATCTGGATAACGAGAATTATACATTTGGTTAAACACAGAATAAGCTTCATTTACTATTTTTTGTACCCGTGTGTCCTTTAAATCTTTCATAATACCTCCTTGAATCAATTCATTGGTATTAATATGTAATATATTTTAAGCATACTATCATAGAATGCAAACAATAAGGGAGATAAAAGATTCGAAGGAGTTAAATCATATGATAAGGATTGGAAAAAAGGAAAAAAGAAAAGGCTCTTATTTAAAAACAATAGAAAATGAAATAATGCATCTGGAGCGAAGAAAGAGACTAACAGAATCAATGTGGATCAATAAAATAAAGGAAGCACTCATAACGGTTCCAACCGATGAAATGGTTCACACAAAGAAATCCATGATGAGTCAAAAGACAGAGGCTTTAGAAAAAATACAATCTGATCTGGATTTCTGGCAGGAGGAATTAAGCCAGGAACGAAAACGGTCTCAGCCGCCACACCGATTATTAAAACGTAAGATAAAGAAACGTTCAGATACAAAAGCAGAGGCTCTGATTTTAGAGTATATAAATCGTGTAGCTGAAAATCCAAAATTGAGTGTGGTAGCTATGGGTACTGCAGTAGCAAAAGAGAAAGTTGCATATGATTTGGAATTACCAGTCAGCCAGGTGGAAAATATATTCAGGAAATTAAACCGAGAAGGAATTCTATCTCAGAGAAATCACCGATATGCTCATGACACAAACCGTAATCCTATTTTTTATGGTTCTGATAGTGGCTGGGCATCGGATTATTACATGATTCTAAATCAAGAAAAAAAGGAGAATGATAATGAAAAAGATAGCAAGTGCCAGGGAAAATTCTGAAATATTTAAAATCAAAGCAACATGTAGTGGAAGCGGATGGGATCAAGGTTCACGAGTCCCTTGCTATTCCTTATGGGAAGTAAGTGCCGCAGATATCCAAAAACGGACATATACAGATTATGGCGGATCAACAGATGCATATTATGGATTCACCTGTCCGGAATGTGGCTGTTTTACTGAATTAGATAAAAATGAGATACCAGCTACTATTAGAAATAGCGCCCGCTTATATATAGACCCATCAAAACAGGATGATTGGTATTAAATACTTTCTTCTAATAATAAAAACCGCACAAATGCGGTTTTTGTTCTATCACAACTGTCAAGAATACTTCCGCTTCTGTATAACATAGTTTTAGCACTGACTACGTTATATAGCTCAACCAAAACATAGAAAAAGTCATTGTTAAAATAATCCTAACAAGAATAAAACATAATAAATAATATAAACCAGATGATTAGAGAGGAGAAAATAATGAGCGCTACATTTGAAATTTTAAAGCCTATTAATGGTGTGAAATATACAGGAAGATGGTATGACCAGTTTTCAAGGACGGAAATTCTTAAAGCCTTTGATACTGAAGACGATTATATTTTGAATGGACCAAATGGAGAAGCTTTTAATGTGGGCTATCAGTGGAGTGATTCAGGAAATTATGATGTTCTTGACTTCAGTTCATTAGACTATGGTTTGGAGCGTTCGGAAGGAAGGTACATAAGAAAGCTTGAAAAGATGAACTTGCCTGTAACCAAAGGAATCAGAAATAAAAATATGCCATATGTCATTGTTCCGGTAACCCAAATTGCATATGCGCAGGGATGGTTTGTAAGTAATAAATTCCTAAGAAGAAAAAATCCAGTTTATGTCGCAACAACCAAACAGGAAATGATGAATTTTTTTAGGCGGTATGGAAAAATTCCAAAACAGAAAGAGACCCATCAATTTACAGAAAGCGGTTATGTAACAAGTCGTTTTAATGATGTAAGACTGGTTGAGACAGTAAAATATTTTGAATCAGTATTTGAACCAGGTTGTGTTTTTTTAGACAATGTCGAAGAATCCTCGTGACTTGAGTCATGAGATGAATTCGTTATGCATTAATTATAGATATTTGGTTGACAAAGTTATCTTTTTCATCATCATATATATGGAGGTGAAATATGTTATTATCAAAAAGAACAACGATCAAGGTATCTGAAGTTCAAACAAATATTTTGAACCATATGAATTATGCGGCCAGTAAGTTATGGAATGTATGCAATTATGAGAAACGAAATTATAAGGTCCTGGGCATTCCATATCCAAATTGGTACGATCAGAAATCAAGATTAAAGGATAATATTTGGTTTAAGTCGCTTCCTTCCCAAACAGCTCAGGAAATATGCAACCAGATTGATCAGGCTTTTAAAAGCTACTATAAGCTATTAAAAACAGGCGGAATCAAGTCTCCAAAACCACCTAAGTTCAAGCAGGAAGGGATTCCAATTACTTATATGCAGAATGGGATTGTACATATTAAGAAATCCGCACAGATCCGGCTAAGTATTCCAAAGAATTTAAAGGTACATATGGCAGAACGGTTTGATATCCATGAAAACTATCTATTCCTGGAAAATAAGGTTTTCCAGGGCATGGAAAACATCAAACAGATCAAGCTATATCCACCTGTAAATGGAGAACTACTTGTAATTCTTATCTATGAGATTCCAGAGGTTGGCTGGCTTCCGGATAATATGCATTATCTATCCATTGACTTGGGAATCAAGAACCTGATGACCTGCTATGATAGTTTGGGTAACAGTTTTATTGTTGGAAATCGCTACTCGGAGGTTTCGCATTACTTTAACAAGAAAATCGCACACTATCAGTCCATATCAGACAGTCAGCAAGTATCAAAAGGAATTAAATATCCAAAATCTTCCAAACGTGTTCTGCAGCTCTATAAAAAGAAACACAACAGTATTAAAGATGTCCTCCACAAATCAACAAAATATATTGCTGATTATTGTTTGGAACATCATATCTATACGGTAATTATCGGTGATGTAAAACATATCAGAGACAATAATAGTTTGGGTTCTAAAACAAATCAGGTATTTCATGCCTGGCCATTTCGTGAAATATATATGATGTTGGAATATAAATTAAAGCAGCATGGAATTCGCTTCATAAGGATAAAAGAATCATATTCCAGTCAATGTAGCCCGTTATCAAAAGAAGTCAGTAAACGGTATGCGAATAAGTCGAATAGAATAAAAAGAGGCTTATATAAAGAAGCCGGACATATATGGAATGCAGATGCAGTTGGAGCTTATAATATTATGAGACTATACTTCAAACAGATAGGTCGAGGCAAACAGATTTCTCATCAAAATCTAGGAAGTCCGATAAAAGTAACTGTGTAACGAAAGTAGCAGTATTGCTGGCATGAACCCAGTCTAAGGTAACTGTATCTGCAGTGGCTTAGAAGCTTATGATTTTTACCCTAAAGGGCACGAGAGTCATGAGTAGTTCACCACAATATTAAACAGAAGGAGAGATATATGTGGAAATTTTGTAACGATGATTTGAAATTAGTAAAGCATGTTGATAAGGTGCCTCTTATTAGCAAAAAAGAATTCATCGAGAAGATGAAAGAAGCTGTTCCGGGTATCGACCCACTTACACGAGAAGGAATTTTGGCATTCTTAGATAGTTGCCGTATATGGATAAAAGACCTTAATGAAATAGTTGCGCCTGGATTTTCAGGTAAAATTGAAATATGGGTAACTTCAGATGGATTACCAGTTATCATATCTTTATACGAAGCTGATTATCAGATGCCATTTGCAGTCTGTGTATATTGGAACGGAACACAATTCAAAGGTTTTATTCCGAGATATGGGAACACATTTAATTTTTATACGTTACATTCGTTTGGTTTTGAGGGAAGCGAAGAAGGTTATGAAGCAGACTGGAATGCGAGACAGAGAGCATTTGCTAAAATGCTGAAGAAATATAAATTAGATATTCAAGACAGTGATCCGATATCGATAGAAATTGCTTATGCTGCCATATTTGGAGGTGGAATCAATCCGAAAGGACTTGGAATAAATGAAACAGCAATAAAATATGATATAGAAAAAAGTTTATCAATTATTTAAAGAGCCTGCCAGGCTCTTTTTTACATACCAAAGATATTACATACTAAATATGAAAATAGAAAAGAAGAGTAGTAATTAAGATAATCCTGATATAGGAAAAGGAGGAATTAAAAAATGGGAAAAGACAAACAGAAATATAAAGAGTGTTACTCTGTAGCCTCTGTATACTTTGACAATACATCTGACATATATGGAAGAACCACTGTCTTTACAACATTAAAAAAGGCTTTACAATATATGGAAGACATAATACCTGCATATATAGAGACGGAAGAATTTTTGGTTGAAAAAACAACTGATGGATATATCGTGCGTGACAGATTGGATGGGAAGATAGTCCGGATTTTTAAGGTTTTAGAATCCAAATTTGCAGTGTCTATGAAAGGAATAGAAGATGATGAAAAAGATATTAGGAAAGTATAGAAATGGTAACTATTCTGTCTGCATTTTTGATGATGGAACTAAAATCAGGAAGACAGATGATGATGAATTTTGTCCAGACTTTGCTGAAAACATTGACTTAAAGATTACAGATAAATGTACTGGAACAAACTGTGCCTGGTGCCATGAAGGGAGTTCTCCAGGTGGAAGGCATGGAAATATCATGGGAGAACGGTTTGTTGATACATTAAAACCATGGCAGGAAGTTGCCATTGGAGGAGGGAATGTATTGGAACATCCTTCCCTTATTCCATTTCTGAGAAAGCTAAAGATGCGTAATATAATTGCCAATATTACCATTCATCAGACACACTTTGAAGCAAATCAAGAGATAATCAATCAGATGGTTGATGAAAAGCTGGTGTATGGCTTAGGAATCTCATTAATAAATCCGACAGATAAATTCATTGGGATGGTTAAGGAATATCCAAATGCAGTCATCCATGTGATTCATGGAATTGTACAAGGAAGTCAGCTGAATAGACTCCGGAATCAAGGACTAAAACTCTTGATTTTAGGTTACAAACAACTGCGCAGAGGTAGTGTATATTTCGAACGGGAAGAACACCTGATTCATCAACGGATGGGTTGGTTATATGAAAACCTACCAGAACTCATTCATGATTTTAAAGTAATAAGCTTTGATAATCTGGCAATCGAGCAGTTGCAAGTGAAACGATTACTGAGTGATGAAGAATGGGATGCTTTTTATATGGGCAATGAGACCGCTTTTACATTTTACATTGATATGGTGGATAGAACTTTTGCAAAAAGTTCAACGGAACCACTCGATTCAAGATATGATTTGCTGGATGATGTTGTTGATATGTTTAACAAAGTTCGTAATAACAACCATGTAAAGCAACCACAATATGTTTACTGTACTTGTTGCAGACATTTTACAGTAACAGAAAACGAAGCACCCGAATGTAAATATCGTAATGTATGTAACTTATATGATCCAGAGGCCAGCCATATATAGAACGCCCTTACTATGAGCAAATTTAAATATATGATGAGCCACAGTTTAAGTGTAAAAGGAGATAAAAATGGAGTTGGAAAAATGTCATATCAAAAGAAAAGACCGTGAGAAAGTCTGTAGTAATTGTAAGAACCTGTATTTATGTTCTCCATATGGAGGAACGTGTAATAAAAGGGAGATAGTTAGATGGTTTAATCAAATTATCCATAAAATAAAAAAGACCTAACAAGGGTCTTTTTCTTTTATCAGGCAGTGAATTAAGATATTTTCACTTTGTAATAAATGTATCTTGAAACGTTAATGACTGTACAAACTTTCTATAACTGTAAATACACAGAATAATATTAATAACATTTCTTATAATCCACATTCCATAAGATACATATTCATTTCCAGTTATAAAGACACTGAAGACTAACCATAGTAAAGAACTTATCGTACATATAATCTGAATGATGGAAACATTTTTGTACAAACCATGGAATCTATTTAATCCAGTATAAGCGCATTGCATTACATTGACTATTATCATGGCTGCTGCTAATAACATTAAAAGTAAGTAGTTTAAATTACCAACACCAAATAGTAATCCTAATGGTACTGATAACAGAGCTCCAATGAATCCGTATTTAATAGATACATCAAATACAACATTTCTTATTTCAACCCATTTAAATTTATCATTCAGCAAAATGACAACAAACGATGTATTGTTGAATGTTGGATTAATAAGTTGGTCTATGATAGAAACGATAATAGAATATTTTGCATATTTTACATCTCCTAGCCAACTTAATATAAATGGCATTAATATGTATAGTATTCTTTTGGCACCAGAATCTACTAAAGCCGAAATCATGCTATCTTTATATGATAAAACCATCGACAATTTACCATATTTCAGCTGCTTATCTTTTAATTGGTATTTAGTCAGGAAGATAGATAGCAATTCTGTGACAATGTTATCAAGTACTAACCAAACCCAACTAATACCAGTTATGTACACCACTATGTCAAACAGCACATTGAATATAGTGGTTATTATGGTTATCTTGCTTATTACCACATTTCTTTTATCTGCTATCAGTATAATCTTAAGAAACCGATTATAGTCAAGTAATATATAATAAACGGCATATGCAAATAGCGATATACAGGATATTTTTTGGGCTTCTAAAGATAGCCCTGAATTTTTAGTCAATATATTACCTATCACAACAGTAGCGATAACGATAATAGTCTGGAATATTAATTGGGCTTTATAAATAGTTCCTAATACTTTTATATCTTTTGATTTGGTATATTCTACGGAAGCAACCATCCGTGCAGCAACTCCAACCAATAACATCATTTCTGAGTAACTGGATGCCATACTTATTCCGGCCATTACTTCAATCCCAATCAAATTGGCGATAACTTTATCAAATACTTTTACAAACGATATGATTAGCATTGTTACAATTTCCGGAATATATAGTTTCATATATTCCCTATATAGCATACTTTTGTTCTTTACTAATCGGTTCAATAAGGTCTCATACATTTTTGTTAAGCTCCTTGTATTAAAAAATAGTAACTTGCATATTTCTAATATGTAAAAAATTTAGATAAAGAAAAATCTTTTATGATGAAGATGGCAGACATTTCAAAATTGAGGTAAAAAATCGATTAAATTATCTTGAGCTTTTTATGTGAATATAAAGAAGAATTGAAAAGTGACAACAAAAAAGGACAATAATTGTCCATATGTGAAATGTATGCAGTGTAAGACTTTAAATCCTATTGGGTACAGTTACAAGTGAACCAAAAATTTATGATTTTCGAGAGTCATGGTAGTTCAAATACTTTACATTTGTTTGCCGATTTGTTATGCTTGAAAAAGAAGTTAACATTAAAAAAACAAGGAGATAATCTATGTTTTATTTATACCGTTTTATAAATAAGGATCAAGAAGTTATATACATTGGACGAACAAATGATATCAAACGACGTATTTTAAAAGAGCACTTTACGGAAAAAACACATTTGCAGCCACAATGTTATTTGGAAGTTTCGGAGATTGAATATACCAAAATAGAACATGAATCAGAAGAGGTTGCATATGAGGCCATACTAATTAACAAATACCGGCCAAAATACAATGTGGAATTTAAAGATAATGGTACGTTTAACACGAAACTACCGGAATTTGTATGGGAAAAGTTTGAATGGGAATATGAAGACCAATTGCATGTATTGAAAAATCGCAAAAGGAAATTTTTATCCGCGCAGGAAGCTATATTTTTACAGTTGATTAGTGAAGAAGAATTTCTTAAAACAGGAATCTCATTAATTGACAAACAAACATTAATTGATAATACATGTATGCTTTTGATTGCTGGTGTTCCAGGGATTGGAAAAACTTATTATGCATTGAATATTTCAATACGGAATGCCAGATATGGGAAAAAGGTATTATACGTTAATTTGAAAGATGGTGCTAATAAAATAGCATCAATGATATCCTCAATAGAATCACAAATACCAAGATTGGATATTGAATATGGGAACTTGACAGAAGATGCAATTGAAACGATTCTTAGCAATAATAAAAACCAGAACCAAAACATTATTTTATATAATGCTAATCTATATGGTAGGACATTAGATAATATCTGTCAGGCGATAAAAGAATCTGAATGTGATTTTGTTGTTATTGATGATATATCCATGATTCATACAGAAGATAACCAATACGATAGGGACAAGAAGTTCTGTGTTTTAGTAAGACTGAGGGAACTTGCATTGGAATATCATAAACCGATTTTAAATATATATTCAATACCAACTAAAAAAATCAATGGGCGAATAGATAAAAGACCTATCTTAGATGACTTGGAATATGATAGTTTAGTCAGTTATCATGATATGATTCACTTTATATATCGGGACGATTTCTATAATGTTGAAAATATCGATTCATTTTACAAAACAGAGATATTTGTAGCAAAAAATGATGCAGGAAAACCATTTCCAGCAGATGTTATATATATCAATGGAATCTATGCAAATATAATGGAAAAAAATAAATGATTGTTATCTGATAGAAAGGGCTCACTTGGGCTCTTTCTTTTTTTGTCGTATGAGTTGCTTCTGTTGTATCCTTAGTTAAAATAAGACATAATAACTATATTACAGAGAAAGTGAGGAGACGTAAATGAAAATAGAAGTAATAAAACAAATAGTGGATGATACTGAAATCTATAAAATTAAAAAGATGGAATATTGCTGCCAGAAACTAAAGAGAAATCCAATGATTAAACTTTTCAATGAGTATATTGAAAATGCGTATTGCCATCATTGCAATGTCCCTGATGATTTTGATTGTAAAGACTGTGAATTGCAAGAGGAGGCAGATGAATATGGAAAGAGACTATCGATGATGATCCAGGAAAAAGATACATATCCGGAACCATGGGAAGATGGATATATTACGGATTATCGATATTATCCGATTGATTACTGTCCTCACTGTGGCCAACCAATTGAAATTGAAATTATAAAAGAAGAGGATGTGACAGACCAGTATAAAAGACTTGTCGAACAAAAGAATGCAATATATAAAAAGATGAAATCAACAGACAGTAAGAAGAAGGAGAGAGAGCTAAGCAAAGAGGTATGCCTTATTACCCAGAAACTAAACAACATGTATGAAGACTGTGCATGGTATATGGAAGAGACGTAAAGTCTCTTTTTTTAATGTTACATTTTTGTGATTTTTTGATATATCCATCATAATAAAAAAGACATAAAAAATTAATATTTGAAGGGAGATATACGTTTGAAGAAAAATTTAAAGTACATAATGCCACTGATTTTACTATTAAGCATGCCTGCTAATGTGTATGCGGATCCAGTACAAGAGGATGAATATTCCAGTGATTACATAGAAGTAAATGAACTGACAGAGGAAGAATTGTTAGCAATCGAAAATATGCCATCTGTCCAGGAAATGATGGAAGAGGAATTATCAGACGATGAATGTATCAATACAGCTATCCATTTTGCACTATCTAAACTGGATTATCCATATTCACAAAGCCGTAGGGATTCGGGAAGCGCATTCGATTGTTCTTCATTGGTTTACTATTCATACTTGGAAGCAGGCGTGGACATCAGCAATGACGGACTATATACAGCAGCCGAAATTGCAAAAAAATATTCAGACCAACAAGTTAGTATTGATGAAATGGAACCAGGTGATATCATATTTTATTCAAATTCTAAAAACGGTAGATATAAGAACATAGGCCATATGGCACTTTATGCTGGACAAGGGACACAGGTTGAAGCATCCACCAGTAAAAAGAAGGTGGTGCATAGACCAACTTATTATAAAGGTGTTGTAATGGTTTGCAGGCCGGTAATGTAGACTAAAATTAACCGTATAATATAACATGCATACTATAATTGTCAAATCATATGAAGAGAAAAGAAAGGATATTAAATTATGGGATGTTTTAATGTAAGCTGTGCGGTATCACACATTACGATTCATGAAGGTGATCGGACCTTTTTGTTTCCACTTCTACCAAATATAAACGAATACAATTATTATTTGAACAAAAGGCGGGATGATGGTACGGTTACAATTGGACCGGCTAGTCAATATCTACATCCGGATGAGCACTTTATTCCGTTCTGCTTCCCAATTGAAGGGACTTACAATGATTATGGATCACTAGAAAATATTGTTCATAATGAAAACACAAAAGCAATTGAAACTTTTTTGGGAATAACAATTGAAGAGTTCATTGAACTTGTAACCGAGAACCGTGGAAAAGATGTTTACGACCAGTATGATGCTTTTTATGACGTATTTTTTACTAAGAAGGAACTGATGAGTGATACGGTTGATTTTGAAAATTTCCTGATAGGGATGGGTTTCAAAGAAAACTGTGCTGAATATGAAAGCCCGGATGGTTCATACTTCGTGCAAAAAGTAACTGAAAATGTATATGATATAATCGAAAAAGATGGGAATACGAAACGTTTAAGCGTCCAAAGCAGATTAAAGAAAAATCTGTTAGAAATACATAAGACATTAACCGGTCAGTATCTAGGAGTAGAGAATCCCAATATTGTCATAATGGAAAAGCTATCAGCGATGTTTGTACATGGTGATATATATGATTTTCTGACAAAAAAGGAAGAATCGCTAAAAATGAAACCAGAAGACATCAGAATATCAAGATACTTCTTGCAGCAGCTTGGTTTTAGCTATACTGATGAAGATATGTATGAAAAAGATAAAATTACGGTCCATCTTGATTATAAGACTCAGATTAAAAAGGATAAAGCAACGATTGAAGTTTATAACTGTAAAGAATTCATACAGGCATATGAAGAACTGACTGGAACCAAATGTAAAATTAGTCAGATGGGAAACATGGATAATGAGGATTTTCGGTATGAAGATATGTTAATACAATACCAAAATACAAATGAATTATATAAAAAATAGCTGAACATGTTTCCATCTTGGATGACTATTGGAAGAAGACTATAAATGGTCTTTACTATTTTAGAGACTGGAAATACTTTTTTCCGATGTACGAGAAGTTACTTTCCGAACATAAAATAAAGACGGAATATGTTAATTATGTCAGGTTTTGGTCTAATGCATATTCTGTAAACACCATGTTCACGCCAACATTCCAAGGCGAGCAGTGTGGGAATTTGGAAAAGGAAAGAGGTTTGTTAAAAACAGCATTGAATATTGTGCAACAAAAAATAGATTACTGGTATGATTAAAATGCGGATTTTTATCCGTATTTTTTGTGAGAACTGTTATATTGCAAGTTATCTTAATTTTTTAATCACCATATTATCTATATCAAAAGACAGATGGAGCTAACATATTCCAACTGTGCTTATTTGTGATTGTAGCTCAGTTGGTAGAGCACCGGACTTTTAATCCGGTTGTCACGAGTTCGAGCCTCGTCAGTCACATGCGCCTGCGTTATTATCCGTTTACCATAACAAGCCGTGTAAAGCGCCACTTTACACGGCACCTCCTTTAAAAATGTGGAATCAGTAATAATTTAAGATAGAGTGAAATACGCAATCTGCATTTACATAAATGCAGTTTACATATACCGCTGTCGCCAAGTGGTAAGGCACAGGACTTTGACTCCTGGATTTCGTTGGTTCGAATCCAACCAGCGGTGCTCAAAGAGAAGCCATCAGGCTTCTTTTTCTTATACAAAAAAGCGCTGTCATAGCGCTTTTATATTTCACAGGATAAAAGATAATCATTATATTTTTTCATGACTACATCAATTGGATTGTTTGAAAGGGATGATTTGATGGACTTTATTGCTAAAATGGTAAGATCTTCAAAAACTGGTATATAAAGGCCTGATACACGGTCCCAATTTTTAAAGTCGCAATCCTTATTTTCGGAACCACAGATGCCAAATTCCCTTAAGATATTCTCTTGATCCTTATAATCAGAAGGGTAATATTTCATAATTGTATCATATGCATTTAGTGGCTTGTCTGGTTTTGTATAACGAGCGCACTCATAATCAAATATGGCTTCCGTGCGATTCATGGTGGCAGCTTTAGGCCCTCCATGTAGGAAGTTTTCACTATGATGAATGGAGTAGCCTCGATGCAGGTTATGTGCATTCTTTGGATCCATCATGGTATATAGAACAAGCTTTTCAGTATCATGCAAAATGATTCTTTTACTGATATATCCAAGAAATTCATAAGATAAGGCCATAATTGCTAATTTGTGTTCGAGGGTATACTTAATATGAAGTATGGATGACTCTTGGTTTGTTAGGTCTCTAGAAACAGGAAGCTCTTTCATGATGCATTCAATCTCATTGAAATAGTCTTTGGTATCTAAAGCTTCTGGCATCATAAAGAAATCAGAATTAATAGCTTTAAAATATGGATAAGTTACTTGTGATGTCGTGTTTGATATGTTCATAAATTTCTCCTATTCTTGATTTTTACAAGATTATTATGTGATTTGGTTTTATTTAATATAAAAGTCAATACATACTAGAAGTAAAATATGAATAAAAGGAGAAAACAATGGGAACAAGAGGACTATATGGAATCAGGAAAGATGGAGTAGATAAAGTTACCTATAATCATTTTGACAGCTATCCAGAATACCTTGGTAAAAATATGCTTAAATTCTGCATGAGCCATAGTAAGGATGCCTTGACCGAGCTATTTAATAAAATTGATTTAGTTGAAAATGAGAACCCTACGGAAGAACAAAAAAAAGTTTGTAAAAGAAATGGATGGTTTGATGATACTGTTAGCCTACAAACCGATGAAGACTGGTACTGTTTATTACGGAATACACAAGGCAATCTTGAATGTTTAATGCAAGCAGATAAAGCATATATGATGGATAGTAGTGATTTTATTAAAGATAGTATATCTTGTGAATATGCCTACATCATAAATCTGGACAGGAATGTCTTTGAAGTTTGGGTTGGATGTCAAAAGAAACCAGACCCAAAGAACCGATATGGAACAGATAAGGATAAATATGGCTATTATCCATGTAAATTAGTAAGAAGTTATCCTTTACCACTGACTAAAAAGAAAAAGTGGTATCTAAGGGACATGAAGAAAATCATAAAAAAAGGGTGGAAAAATTAGTATGTGGAAATCAAAAAATGAAAAAGAACCAATCATCATTAATCCAAAAGACTGGTCGAAAGAAGAATTTGTTACTATCTGTAAAGTTTTAAACCTTATACCCGATAAAACAAAAATGATTGTATTACGGGAGAATTTATGTTGTGAATATGATTTGCAGGAAGAAACATAAAAATTACATAAGTTTGGAAGTGGAGCAGATAAGGAATGGATAAGAAAAAATGTATCTTAAAATCAGGAAGTGGTTATGGTAGTCGGATATTCTATTATGAGAAACCGGAATGCGAATATAAAACATTCAATGAGGAAGTCGTAAAAATCTTTGACCAAATCGATGCAGAAAGACCATTTCAAATTTGCAATAGAAATCAGATTGTAGAAGTACCTGATTCAGTTGGGCTAGAAGCGGTATGTGGACTCTACTATCCAGAGTGGAGATGGTTCCATCGTATAAAAGATGAATGGCATCAACATTAAAACTAATAAACAAAATCAAAAAAGAGTCTTAGGACTCTTTTCTTTTTTCAAAAAACAATAAATAAGATGAAACTAACATAATAACTTGGAAAGGAGGAATCATGGGAAAAATATTTAGATTGAGCTATATCCTGATACTATCCATATTTCTTGTCGCATGTACAGAACAGCCATCACAAAAAGGTGATTCATGTTCCTACAAAATCGAGACAGGAGATATAATTACAATATCAGTGGCATCCGGCTATACACAAATGGAAGAAGTACCATTTAAAATATATAAAAAGGATAAGCTTATTTGTGAAGGAAGTTTTACAACGGAATTAAGTGCAGAAAATTATTTAAAATCTTTGCCGGAAGAAAATAGGATTGAAGATGAAGTTATTGATAAAAATAAATTTATATTAACCAATGATGATGGACAGTATAAAGGACTTGTCTTTATGAATGATACAAATACAGTGATTGCAATTTCATATTATTTACAAAAAGAGGAAATCATGCCGTTTATGAGGACATTGTCCATCGTATCAGAAACAAAAAAATAGGAGCCTTTTTTAAAAGGATTCTTTACGCAATCAATTGCAGGAGGTATAAAATGAATAAAAGATATTTTGGCAGCTATGCTCTACAAAATACAATTCAGCATGTAAAAGAAACATTCCCAGAATGTAAGGTACTATTTAATGAGGATGACGCCCAGAAAGCAGTGTCATTTAAGTTTGATTCGGAAAACCGCAAAAAATATAAGTTGTCAGAAGGGTACAGGACCTATTTATTTTTAAATGGGCACTTAATCTTATCAAATGGACCAATTGATCCGTTTAAATATGATGCATTGGACACATTGATTGAAACAACAGAACTACAGTATGATGTAAATAGACAAAAGGAATCTGTTTTAAAAATCAGGAATGCAATTGAAGGGTGCCTGACCTTTTTTAATTCAGCCATCATTAAGTTTGGAAATAAGAACGGTAGTGAATATGATATAAAATTCACCTTAAATGATATTGAAAGGGCATATCATCTGGATTTGAATTCAGATTCCGTACATATGGAGAAATTAGACCCAGAGATTGAACTTCGCGGAGAACAGGAATATAAACTAACGAAACTAAATCCCAAAATCATATATAAGATATTGAAGACAACACACCCTGGACTTAAAACCAGCGCAACTGAATATATCAGTGGCATGAGGGAAGACAAGGTAAATTGGAAGTCCGTTGAAGATGCTTATATCAAGCCATGGAAGAAGGAGACTTATGAATCATTTGGATTAAGCCCTCTTGATGTACTTGCAGACGTAACAGAAAGCCGTCTGGTTGGTGAATTCGTAGATAACCCGATGCGAAGACTGGTATTGATTGATGGATCACAGTATGCATATCGGGATATCCCACTGGAAGTCATACCTTATGCAGAATATAAAGAAAAGAGGGATAAGATTTTGCAGACATACAAGATGGATGTCATGAAGGTTTGCAAGGAAACAGGCGTGATTGCGCCAAAAGCAATCGAAATCATGAACGTCTATACCGGAAAGGCAACAGGTCCGGTCATCCTACGGAATCCAGATGAAGCAATACGGGAAATACGGATGGAACGTCTTGAGAACCCGGTAACTGGAGTCATCAATAAAATAAACAGGGCGATTAAACTGCATAACCACGAGATTGGGTTTACAGCGTTCTTAAGGAAATCATCTCCAAGTGATGAAATAAAAAGAATTGACATCAATGAGAGCGGAACAGTAACAAAGATAGATATCAATATGTTGAAACTTGAAGTATCAAATCCCTATATAATGACACCTGGAAGGACACGGATAGAGGTAGACCGTCTGGACAGGTTAAAATTGACAGGATTGTTCCTTGACGCATTGAGGGATGAAATAAAGAAAATGGAAGATAAGCCAGAATATAAACTTTTTCTCTTCATCTGCGCAATGAAGAAGCTTGACATAAAAGAAGGAACCGTTATTTTTGATGAGGAAAATAACGTATATAAACTATTTGAGATTGGAAAACTGGTAATCTATATTAATCCATATAAGAATGAAATCAGTGTCAACAACATGAACATCATAAAATCGGATGCTGAAATCTACAAAAAGTATAAGCAGATGATTGAAGTTTATGAAAAGGTATTTGGTGAGTAAAAAGGAGCCATGGAGGCTCCTTTTTTGGTAATAAATTAAATTATACAGCAATGACCTTACTATATTTCCATTGTAGCAGGCTGATGTTGTAATAATCCTTGTATCTTAAAAAAGAATCAGGCCCATCAAGTCTTTTTATAAATCGTATATCTGACCAGAAAAGGGACATGATGATATCTTTTGTAATCATGAAATTAATGGTAAACATGTCATGGTCCATTTCAGCTAGTAAAATCTGCAGAAACTCAATTACGTTATCATATGGTTGGATGTACTGTAATAGGTCAGTGTATATCCAAACCCTTGTCCCAGAGTAGACATCTTTTAGTGACAACATAGTATAAACAAAGTTATAAAATAGAAGAGTTGGATCAGATGCCTCACAGTAGAAATCTTTTCTGTTTTTAATTGTTTCAACCGTCGAATCAAGCTTATGGTAAATCTTCTGTAGCTGATCTGGTAAGGATAAGGCGGGCTGAAGAACATCAAAAAGTTCAGACATAGGAAGCTCATCTTTTGTAAAGTCAAGATTAGCGCATACTTCTTTGATTTTCCTGTTTTCATCATCCGTCATCTGGCGGCGGCATTCAAGGGTTAAAAGACATGAAGCCAGCATCCAGAGATATTCATAATGGTTATCCTTGATACAGTCTTTAATATTGATGTCTGTGAATGGATTCAAGTCAGACGTCCGTTCAATATCTCCCTTATTATCACATATCTCATTATAAGAAATAATACAACAAGGAATAGATAGTGATTCCATCTGCTTCAGTTCTGTCAGGACATATTGTTTTAATTTTTCTTGGTCATTGGATAATAGTAGGGTTGTACCTCCCTGTGTGCATTTTTTTCTAAGATAGTTCATGGCAGCTCCTTAATATGATGTATTCTAATCTATTATGATTGATCAAACTTATTTTTCATTCAATCATTACATATTATTAAAAAGCGAAATAAGGAGGTATTTATGATTACGATAACGGAAGAGGATTTAATCTATCAGGGTAAAGGCATTTATCCTGCCTATTTCATCACATGCTGTGTTAAGGATGGTTCAAACAAAGACAAACTTGGTTTTCCCGATTATGGTGGTTATCGGACTTTTGGTTTTTATTATGACCTGGAAGAGGCCAGAGCGGCACTTAATGAAAACCGATGTGATATGCGTGAATGCCTATATGACTATGCGGCAATTGAAAAGTTGTATCCCAAAATCCATCCATTATGTTTAGATGCGGAGGATATCGAATGGTACAAATTTGATACTGACAGAAAAGGATTCTTTTTGGACCAGAAGAATATCAATAAAGCTGGCCCATGTAATTTTGCACTTGGCTGATAAAACATAGCAATTCGATAAAAAGAATTGCTTTTTTCATTGTTTTTTGAATAAAATAATAAACTCTGGAATATAATTTAATTGTAAATAGAAAATTCAAATAAGGAGTGATTAGACATGCCTAGAGGAGTAAGAAGACCAAAATCAGAAAAATTAAGGGAAGAATTAGATGAGGTAATAAAGAACCTTCAGAGCCTGGAAGAGACAAAATCTGAGTTAGAGGAAAAGAGGACAGTCTTGGAAAAGGAACTCCGGTTCTGTGAAAATGAATTGGTACTTAATATGGTGGATGAAAGCGGTCTTAGCCCAGAGGAAATTAAAGAGGCAATCGAGCGTTACCGAAATACGAATGTAGAACAGGCAGAAGTAGCCGCAACAAATGAATAGTAATGATAGGAAAAAGGCACAAACGTGAGGATGTGTCTTTTTTATTTTTAATAGTATTTTTTCAGTCTTCATATAGACACATATTGTTATCATGAACCAAATCCCATACTATATGAAAACGGAATAAGGAGATTTTTATGAAAAAGTTAATCATTATAGATGGGTCCTCCATGCTTGTAACCTGTTATTACGCAAATCTTCCAAAGGAAATTAAAGAAGCCAAAACTGAAGAAGAGAGAACCAAAAATTACGATAAAATCCTCCATGCAGCGGATGGCACATATACGAATGCAGTATATAGCATGTTAGGGACAATCATCCGCCTGATTAAGAATCAAAAACCAGAATACATTTGCGTTTGTTTTGACCAGACCCGCAACACATTCAGAAGGGAACTTTACGAGGACTATAAAGGGCAAAGAGCGGTTTCACCACATCCGTTGATTGAACAATTTTCAACAATGGAACATATTCTGGAAGAACTAGGATTTGCCGTTATATATGACCATACATATGAAGCAGATGACTGGGCAGGAAGTATTGCAAACAAGTTCAAAAATGAAGTGTCAATCAAGCTGATGTCTAAGGACCATGATTATCTACAACTTGTAGATGATAATGTGACGGTTTGGATGATGCTAAAGAAAGATAAGTATGAAGAATTGAAAGAGTCAATTTATGATAGGGATGGAGTAGATGTAAAGGCCTTGAATCTTCCTTATCGCATATTCGAATATACGAAAGAGTATGTAAAAGAACTGGAAGGCGTTTGTCCAAAGCAAATCCCGGACTTAAAAGCAATCGTTGGTGATACTTCAGATAATATTCCGGGAGTCAAAGGTGTCTCAAGCGCAGCGGTACCTTTACTAAATGAATATAAGACAGTGGAACGTTTATATGAAGTAATCGAAGCATGTAACGAAAAGGAGCTCAAGGAACTTACTAAGTATTGGAAAAATACGCTTGGAATTAAACGTTCACCCTTAAAAGCATTAACCAGGAAGCCTGAATCTGATGAGGATATTGTTGGAAAAAAAGCAGCACTATTGTCAAAGCAGTTGGCTACCATCAAAACAGATATTCCAATCCCATTTTCTTTGGAAGACATGAGGTCTGACTATAATCCGGATAAATTGCGGGAGATATGCTCCAGATATGACATCAACACAATATAAAACTGTTAAGGGCCAGAATGGCTCTTTTTATTTGCCTGCTTTAAAGTACATATTAATCGTAAATAAGAATACGAGGAGGATTGCAATGAAAAATGATTTTTTGCGTAAGGAAGTGGAAAGCGCCAATTTATGGCACTTGATGTATGGGATTCTATATGCTGTGGAGGATCTTGGCTTAATTTATTTAATGATTCGGGTATTTTTGGATACGGGATTTGTAACTGGAATATGTATGAACCTGATTTTATTATGTTTATTTATATTGTGCCTTCTATGTGCGGAAACTATGATTAAAACATATGTAGAAAGAACTCCTTTTACAATTTACTATGCCGCACTGACTAACATGACGGATATTGATATGATCAAGAGCGAGTATTCTATTCATATGATAGACGAGAATGGTATACTCTTCACAAAGAAAGAAGATGATGAAAAGTATTCAAGCTATTGCTTAATGAGTAATATCACAGTAGAAACCATCAAAGAATCAATACTCGCAGAAAGGGTACAATCATATGAGAATTAAATACAAAGGATATCCGGTTGATTTCAATGTAAAGAAATTCATTGAAAGTTCCATACATGATAAGATAGAAGTACTTAACATACTGATAAAGGACAATATGAGCTATTATAAACAAAGATGGTATGATTACTGGATTGGTTATGTGGATGTATATGAAGAGACAATCTCAATATGTAATGATGATGGTTCCATGACAGAAAAGATAGACCGTCTATCAGTTATTGCCGGGAGAAAGGGCGATGGCCAAAGCTTTAATAACCTGACAAAACCAATATGTGAACAACTGGTTAGGAACTGGAAAGGAAAAACAAACAAACGATATCGGCTGCACTTAGATCTTGGCGGCTCAATCTATCAGGAATATGATTTCACAAAACATCAAAGGGATATTTTGATTCAAAAACTAGAAGTAGCATTAGAAAAAGAATGGTTTAATGCAGCAGAGGAGTAACCATGAAAAAAAACTATATGAAATTGGTAAGGGATAAGATTCCTGATATCATGGAAGCAGATGGATGTACGAACTTACAGATACAAAGGCTTAATGATTCTGACTATACCAAAGCTTTGTCATTAAAATTAGTAGAAGAGGTGGCAGAGGCCGCTACTGAAATCCAAGAAGGTAACCGCGAAGGAATAATCGAAGAACTTGCGGACTTAGAGGAAGTGCTGGCGGCAATCAAAAAGAATTCCAATATATCATCAGCTGAAATCGAAGAAAGAAGGGTGAAAAAGAAACAGACAAGAGGAGGATTCGAAAAAAGAATCTGGCTAGAGGCTGCAGAAGTGTAAAAGAGGCTTGAGGCCTCTTTTTTGTATGGAAAACACATATTACTATTATAAGCAACAGGGTGGTTATATGCCGCACATATCAACAATATTATAAAAGGGAGATATCTTATGAAATACAAAACAATACGATTCATAATACCAGTTTTTTTGAGTTGCATGCTGATGGCATGCTCCAGTAGTAGTCCAAATGAGTATGATGCATTCCAAACAAAATCAGATTCATTAAAATCATATGACACAGTTTCTTCGACAGTAAACTATGCAGAGGTACAATCAGAAGCTGGCGCATTGCAAAACACAGTGACAAATGTAAATCAAGCCAATACAATCCAGAAACTTATAAAGCAGGTCAGCCTTGAAATGGAATCCACAGATTTTGAATCAGATATCAATTCAATTAAAAATCAGGTCATTACAGCTGATGGTTATATTGAATCATTAAGTCTGACCGGAAATTCTGTTACAGACAACGATGCAGCACGTGATGCCGATATGGTAATACGGATTCCGGAGAGTAAATTAGATGAATTTTTAAATGAGGCAGAAACAATAGGAAATATCAGTTATAAAAATGAAGAGATTACGGATATAACATTACAATATGTAGATGTTGAGGAACATTTAGAATCACTCAGACAAGAACAGGACAGACTATCTATCTTAATGGACAAAGCAGACGATATAGAGGATATATTGCAGATAGAAGCACGTTTGTCTGAAATTCGCTACCAAGTAGAATCATATGCAAGCCAGCTTAAGGTATATGAAAATCAGGTGAATTATGCAACAATTGACCTATCCATAACAGAAGTTAAGACCTATACCACACAGGCACGGGATGGCTTTCTTACAAGAATATCAAATGGACTGAAACATAATTTTGACTTCATCAGTCATTTCATAATAGACATGGTGGTCTTAGTGGTTTCATCAATACCAACAATCATAGTATTTGGACTCCTTATTATAATTGGACAACGGCTCATACGACATATTGGGCAAAAAGGAAAAGGGAAAAGGAAGAACAAATCAGAAGATGATTCAAAATAGAAAAGTGATAATTATCTATTTTTATTAAAATACATAATTATAGTAAATAAAGATATGTGGAGGAAATACTATGAAACGAACAAAATCTTACATTTCAAATTATGAAGTAATCTACTTTATGATTTCCATTGGTATTATTTTATTAATTCTGCTTGCTATACTTGCACCAGCAGTCAATAAGGTAATAAATGAACGTGAGATTGTCGTGACGGTAATAGATACTGGAATCAAGAATTCTATGAAGAAAAGCCGTTACCTGATTTACTGCAAGGATACAGAAAATAATAATGAGACAACCGTACTTGAAATCACGGACAGCATCTTTAAATTCAGATTCGACTCTTCTGATATGTATCCAAATATTTTACCAGGGCACACCTATCGTTTTACCGTTTGCGGGAACCGGGTACATATTCTGTCATGGTATCCAAACATCTATGATTATGAACTTATTGAATAAAAGCGGACATCCGCTTTTATTTTTGCCAATCAGACATTATACTATGTATAAGGAGGTTATTCAATATGACACATAACAAATGGAAGCCATTTCTAGATAATGAATTAATAGCTGCTGAAATGAAGAGAATAAATAAAGTACTAAAAAGTGAAGAATATTTTCCGGCAGAGGATAGGGTTTTTAGATTTTTAGAACTGGACCCAGAAACCATTAAGTTTGTTATTGTAGGAATGGAACCATATCCTACAGACTATGAAAAAGATGGAATATATTATCCGATTGCTACCGGCCGGAGTTTCGAAGTAGATAATGTCGTTGACTGGAACCAGAAATTCAAACAGTCATCCTTAAGGAATATTTTAAAATCAATACATTTTGAGTGTACAGGAAAGGAAGAAAGTCTAAGTACAATAAGAAAAGAAATAGAAGATGGAACTTTTAAAATCAGCCAGCCCAAAGAGTGGTTTGATAATATGGAAGCGCAGGGAGTACTTTTTTTAAATGCGTCTTTGACTGTCCAAAAATATGTTGTGAATTCTCATAACAACCTTTGGAAAAACTATATGGATCAATTGATTTCATTTATAGAAGAACAGAATCACCCAACATGGCTGCTGTTTGGAAGAGATGCACAAATGCGGGTACTACCGCATGTGGATGAAAGCCGTACCATCTGCACCTGTCACCCAAGATTGACTGAATTCATAAAGGAACACCCATTTAGCGAAATGAGTAAACAAATAAAACTCAATTGTTAGGACAACAATTGAGTTTTTAATTTTAAATAGGATCCAAAAACAACTTCAGGAACCCAGTATTTATACATCATATCCTTTCATTGTAAATTCCTCTTTTAACTCAAGAAAACGCAAATGTAATGTATCATATATGTCAAATTTACGAACATGTTCATTATAGATATCCGATGTATAATAAACCCATTGATAATAGAACATGTCAAACTCGTCTTTTTTTCTACGTTTCATATCTTTTTCTAAAAACGCACTTTTACTGTTATAATATTGAAAATCTTCTTTTGTAACAAGATCTTTATATTCTTCCCATAATTTTGTACCACGAAACGGCATCAGGAAGTTTCCACATACCATTTCAGGCCGTAGTTTATAAAAACGCTCCAGCAAACGTTGATAAAAGCTTTCTGCTTTTTCGTCTGTATTGATTTTGACTGGATTTACAATAAATGATAGATAGACATAAATCCCATATTTATGAAGAAGTTCACAGACCTCATCTAATCTCTTGTTTTTTCCATACTCTACCGTGATATCTTCAAGGCCAAGACAAATCATATAAACATTATTTTCCTTCATGAATTTAACATTTTCTTCTGTCAGTAGATTTGCAGAGGCAAACAAGTAAATTTTTGCACCGATTGTACGGATGACAGAGAGTTTCTCCTTCCAGTCATTTTGCAGAGGGAAATTTTCATCCCGGATAAATATCCATTTTGGATTCAGTTTTTTTAGATAACGAGCTTCCTCCTTTACAAGCTCAAGCGGTTTCATCATGATATGGTCACACATGAGTGGAGAGCAGCAGAAGTCGCACTTAAACGGGCAGCCCTGTGATGTATTGATAGATGTTACAATATCATTTTTCCTTTTGTCAGGAATGATTTGTTGGTTTAGCTGCACATTATATAAATCATATCTTGGAATCCGTTTATTTTGGGTAATGCCTTTTATGATTTGTCCTTCCTGGGCAATCGTTTCCCAAAAAGAATCACAGGGACCCACAATGATTCTTCCTGCATAGTCTAAGAAATCATCTGGGTTAATCGTGGGTTCATAACCTCCAGCTATAATTTTGTTTTTGGTATGTTTTTTAGACCAATCTATAAAATCCATCATGCCAGTAATATATACCGAGCATAAGTAATATTGCACATCTTCGTCATTGTATTTGTCTGTATGATAATCAAGCAAATATTCCACGTTATCGCCATCTGGTACAACCGTTAGGACAGATGGTTCCAGACCCAGACTTATATCCTGCATTGGAAATGTCATTCCTATAATTTTTCTTTTATCCATAATGTTAACTCCTTAAAATATTTAATAGTATTATGTGTACTTTTATGAATATTGGTGTTTTATTGTTAAAAAAGAAATGGAGACTGGATAAGGGAAGAAAAACAGAAATTAATACATTCATCAGAATCATACAAACCGATTCATGATATGGAAATCGCAAGAATGACCCATTTTTTAAAACAAAAAAATAAACGCTATCATGACATAATATATTTATAAAAAGTAAAGGAAGGGTTAACAATGAAACGAAAAATAGTAGCTATATTGTTTTGTGTAGCGATGTTAGCTGGTTGTGCTAATAAAAGCAACCAAATGATAGAACCAGTATCACTTGTGCAGGAAGATGGTACCATATCTTTAAATAATCTGTATTTTTCTGATGGAAAAAACACGATTCATAATCTGAAAGATGAAAAGGCGTTTGACTCATTTAAAAAAATCATTTCAAACAAATCAAATATGAATGGCAGCATTGGTGATAATGATTTTTCTAGCTTTGAAATAAAAAGTAAAAATGAAACAGAAATATCATATGTTAGTTTTACGGAAGATAAACAAGTATTTCAAATAACAATATCTCCTAATTATGCAGCACCAGAAGGAATGGAACCATCAAACGAACTGACGATAGCAGGAATTCATCTATTAGATTCATATGACGATGTTGTAAGTACATTAGGAAAGCCAAGCCAGGAAGATAAGGACGAAAATGGAAATGTGTCCACGGTCATCTACAATGAAACTGAATATAGCTTTTTATATATTAGTTTTAAGGATAATTTAGTAAATTATATTGCTGTCCAATTTAATTAAGATGAAAAGGTATAACAATCTGTACTAAGTATTACATACTGATTTATAATAAAACTTTAGGAGGAAATATGAAAAAGAAAATCAAATTATTACTTATATCAACACTTTCAATCGTTATTTTAGGATTAACAGGTTGCGGCTCAGGTTCAAAGAGTATTGAAAAATTATCAGAAGCGTCAAAAGAAAATAATTATGAATATATAGCTGATAAGAAAACCTTGTCAACGACAATTATTAAAGGAAATGATCGATATGAATTCATGAATGAACCAGGTGACTACGGGAATTCATATTGCAAGCGTTCCTATACGGATTCTGATAATTCACAAATATACTACATGCAGGATGGATACATCATGTTATATGATGTGAATAAAGATGGAACAGAATACGCTGAGCGTACACATTCGATGCCAACCGATTATGTATGGGCGTCGAAAATCCCTGCTGACTTAGACTATGCGATAGAACTGTCATTGGATGGAGACAAAAATGTTGATGTAAAAGTAAAAACATCCAAAGACGGATATACAGTCAGCTTTAATGGTCCATATAGCCATAATGTCTATTCAGCGATAGTAGAACTTGATAGTGACTACAATTTTAAAAGTGCAGTCATCAATCGAGGCGATGACAAAATAGAGATACCTGTTCTCGAATTTTCGGATGATAAGGTGGATATCCCAAGTATCGTGACAAAGACCATAAATGAATATAAGACAGAACAATAAAAGAGAGGTAACCTCTCTTTTTTAATAACTAAAATGTGATACTGTCAGGCGTTCCTTTTAAGAACCGTAGCTTGTTTTGATTATCATCCCATACAGTAAGATAGGACTTATTAAAATCGATAGGTTCAGTTTCATAGGCTTTCCATAAGTTAAGAGCCTCTCCTTCACTGATTCCCTTATCGAAGTTGACCACAATGGTAGGTTTTTCTGTATTCATATAGACCATATGGATAACACCATATCCGCCTTCATGAGTAACATCCCAAACGGCCTGTTTAAGGATGAGATTAGTAGTAGTACCATTAACCATTTCCAGCTCAATTGCATCTCCTACAAACAGAACCTGTTCATATTTTCCATTTTCATAATGAAATACACTGCTATAGTTTTTGTTGGATAACGGAATATTAAATTGCTTATATAAACATTCATCCATCCGTAGAAAACGTTTTAATGTGTCATCATCCATTTCGCTGGTGATTGGATGTGTCCAGAGCATTTCACCTGCAAATAAGTCTTCTATTCCTATTACATAAGACCCATCTAATGGACATATCGTATTGTTTTGAATATAAGAAGAATCAGTTTTACGCATTAGCCCGGAATGATAACTTCCACATGCTGCACAATAACGCCAGCCTTCGCCAGTACGGTAGTAATAATCATAAGATTCGCTAGAGTGCCCACATTTATTACATATATCGTTGTAACCTTGTACACTGCTCATATCTGTTTTCCTTTCTTCATTTAATATAAGTTAGTATGGATAATAATTTGCAAATACAAAAATTGTAATGTCTATTAAAGAATGAATTCAATTTATGGCTTTTATTATATAGCCATACTAGTTTCAACAAGATTGGAAAAAGGAGAAACAGTATGGAAAACTATTCTATATTAGAAGATTTGGAAAAGTATTATCCGAAGTTTAATCGGAGTGAATTTGAAAAGATGGATGATGCATTTGTAATGTCATTAGCAAGAAATTATTATAAAAATCACTTGCCAGTAGATGTAACTGCCTGGTATCGTGTTAATCATCCAGATGAAAAGTTATTTTTTAAGGACGGACTTAGTAAACAGATATGTTTTATTCGGGATGATATCTCATGTGGATTATTTTATGGACTTGAAAACGCTGATATCAATGGAGAATTTGACAGCAAACGATATGAAGATTTACAGCCAGTCGTTATCGGGACACATAGATCAAAATCAGTCCTGCTTCCTGTAATGGAACTGACATTAAAATCAGTTGGTATCAAAATGGTATTTAGGAATAATTTCTATGATTGGTGCGTATCAGTGGAATCGGATTATGATATTAACTGTGATTTTAAGGGACTGATAACCGACTGTGAAGGATTCTTTGAAGGGTTTCCTCCTAGCAGAGTTTATCCTCCCTATTCAAAGAAAAACAAAAAAAGATTCAGTTTCTGCATTGGAAACAATTATGATCTTTATACACTTATGTTTTTACTTAAGGATTATCTTTATTTAAGTTGAGAAGGAGAATGAAATGGAAGTTATAGAAAAAGGGAATGCACCAGATGGAATGAGAATCCAGATAGAAGATTGGAGTATGAACTATAGCAGTTATCCAAAAAAGTCAACAATAGGATTTTATCCAAAGGCGAAACACTCTTTATATAATGATGAAAATCCACACTTTCCACCATATCCGGAGAGAGGAAAAACTTTTAGAGCTTGTCTTTCATTTGATTCGGAAGAGGAGGCAAAAAGGGCATTTGATGAAATTGTAAGTGGTAGAAAAAGTTATATGGAATATCTTGACAATTATTCCAATACAGTTCTGTCTAAGGATGATTTCATAAAGTCAATGACGGTATAATGATAAGGAGACAAAATATGGAAGTAAGAGGAACAAGAAAAGAAGTCGTAAAAGTTGATGTGGAACCAAAAGAATTAGTACTTGGTCTCTCAAAGGTAATAGGAGTACAGGCGCTTTTTGTAGATATAGCAGACGAGTATGCGATATTAGAAGAAAAGGATGGTAAATATTATATTGTTATCAAAAGAAACGAATGTTATCATGGGACGCCTCATTATGATGAATATTCCCGTAAAGAACTAACAAAAGAAGAATATACAGTAGCAAATGGGCTAAAAGAGATGATGAAGATTATACATAAAGCTGACTAACCAGGATTTTCCTGGTTTTTATTCTTTTTCAGGTATTATTTCTACAACATCTTCAACACTGCAGTCAAGGATTGAACAGAGTCTTTCTAAAGTCACAACAGTCACATTACAACTATGCTGTAGGTTATATAAGGTTTTTCGGCTTATACCAGCATTTAAAAGCTTATAAGTTGAAAAATTCTTGCGTTTCATGGTCTGCCATAGTGGATTATAGTTATACATAGTTCACCTCACAAATAAATTCTACTTGTATAAGACACTCTTGAATAATCCGATTATAATCGGTATAATATAACCATGAAAAAGTGGGCTGTTATTCTTATCTTATCTTGCGTAGCGTTAATTAGTATATGTAAATATCAATTAGAGTATAGTATAGAACCGGATACTGGACAAAAATTCAGGATATACCAAAGTTTTATTCACTCTTATGGTGATTCTGATGCAACTGAACTTTTTGTGATTATTTGTGATGACACAGCAGAAACGAATGATCTATTTTGTGATGTGGAAAAATTTCATAACCATATGAATGGAACTCCTAAAAGTTTAACAATCCATTTATACAAAAATAAGCGAGATTTAGATGCAGGAAACGAGATTGGATATAAGCTGATTAACTATGATTAAAAAAAGAGGATTACTCCTCTTTTTTATATTCTTTATACTCCCTTTTTAAACGGCTTTTATCAGAATCACACAATTCTTTAAATTCTCTCTTTACTATTCCATACTCAACGTTAATCCACTGATAAAAAGATAAAACATAATCATCCAAAACAGCAAATTTCATTAGAATCCTTCCTTTCGTTTAATGTTTTTTTAGGTTTTTGTCTACCCAGTCCGATGTCAGGAATCCATCAGGTTTTAGTCTGTTGATAAATTGACATGGGATTGATCTTATCTCTGAATCGTGAACCTTAATAAAATTTTGATTTTCTCCTTCGATATAATATTTACTAATATCTTTTTTCGGGATAGCAATGCCACTACACATGTCATTGCTGGAATAAACCGTACAGATAACATACTTTTTTTTGATATACATTAACCGGATGGAATAAAACTTATCAGCCAGGCAATTCCACACAATAAGTGGCAGGCCCAGTGAAAGGCTAAGAATAACATCGTGATCCTCATGCGTGATGACGGCTGCGATAAAAGTGACAAGTTGCCAAAACAATATCCCAGTGATAAAAACTAAAAAGTAAGTCATAATGAATACCTCCTCAATTAACAAATCTCCATGTATCTTATTAAATATAAAATGCTTTATTTTTTAATTGAATAATCTTTGTTTTTATGTGCGTTTAATGGTAAGATGTCAGTTGTTGATTTAATCAAACTAGCAAAGGATGATATAGAAAATCCTGAAGACAAGAAAAGAATTTGGATAAGAGTTGTTTGTAAAATAATAGTACATATTATTAATATTAAAATAAAAGGAGAATAGATGGAATTCAAATTCATAAAGGAAAAAAGGATTCATGACATAGCAAATCATCAGGAAATTTTTATATGGTCCAAGCTCTGAGGATATAAATGATTTTGCTGAAAGATGTAATACTGCAGCCGGATTGCTGGAATTAATTAACAATAATAGAGATACACTAATTAGGAAGGAGGAATTGCTATGATATACTCATATAAAGATTATCTCAAGTCTGACCTTGCATTGACGATTGAAGATGCAATGTCCATTCATGAGGAAATGAATGAGGAAATAGGAAATGATACTGATGCCATCGAATTATATGAAGAGCTAATTCAGAAGGCAATGGAATATTCGTTGGTTCGGGCAAAGTGGACTACCATGTCAACGGAAGAAAAAGCAGATGCAGACCAGGGAAGGACGTTTAAACATAATTCTCTGATTGTGAAATTTAATCAATTAGCAAAATATCTAAAGATGCAGGGAAAGGCTGCTTTGTGGCGGGATAAACTTGGATATGAAGAATATGACAAATTAAATAGGAAGCGTATAGGAGATATGGGTTGCTATTTAGCATTCATACATGCAATCAATGCAAGATAAAAAGAGCTTAGGCTCTTTTTGTTTGTTCTTCTATAAAAAAAGGGAGTAATTTCTCCCTTAAATATCAGTATTTTTAAGATTAATCTATTATGCGGATTCTTGATAAATTTTTTTGTAAGTTTCTTTATCTTTTGCAAAATTCCAACCTTCTAAATCAAGCCAATCACTAGCTAAAACATCACGAGAAGGGATATTCGCATAGCTTCCTGATTGACCTGATTTTTCATTGTTCTGGAAAAACCATAATTCTTCAGGAGAGCCAATTCCACAGGATTTGGATAAAACAATATAGTTTGTTTTATACAGCAAAACCACATTATTTAAATAATCTGCTTCAAGCCATTTCATCCGAATCATATATGGTAATTTGCCTGACACCATTCTGTCTAATGCTTCTGAAAAAGAAAGTAATTTTATCTCCATATTTATTTTGTTCCTCCTATTAATGTCTTTTATATATTAAATATGCAGATGTTTTTTACAGAACAATATGAAATAGAAACAACAAAGAGATAAATCAAAAGAAAACAATATCAACGCACAGCATAAAAATAGAGAGCATAGCTCTCTAATTATTACTCATTGATTTCTTCCAGTCCATAAAGATTAGGGTACCAAGATAATGCACGAACCCTTGAACCTTTAACCGAGAATTGGTATTTTGTGTCATTTTTTATCTGGGAACAAATCTCGATAGCATCATCGTCCAGTTTTAATAACTTATTTGGAATTTCAATTACATATGTTTCGTCAGATTCATCCTGAGCAACAATTAAATACCTGCTGCGGTGTCTAAATGGAGAATATGTAACTATTTTGTCAGTAACGGTAGCAACAATCTGCTGTTCATTAGTTGCCTTATTAATGGAATGACAGATTGCTAATATAAAGCAAAAGGCAAAACCACATGCTACCAATAAATAAAATACTGTAATACCAGAAACTTTGTTATTCTTTTTTACCATAGCATAACCCTCCAATTATCTTAATATAACAATAATATGTATTTACTTTCGATTAGATAATTTCATATTTTATTTCAAAGCATTTTATTCCATACTGTTTCTATCTTAAGATAATATGGAGGGAATTGTTATGTTGAATATTTTTAGAAGTTTGTTTAAGGGTAACAAGAATTCAGAAAAAAACATCCTGTTAGGAGATCGTTGCAGGGCCGTACTTGTCAATGCTCCTACAAAACTTAGTGAGCATATTGGCGAAGAAGCAATAGCTTACTATGTAGACTCTCATCTTTTCATTCAGAATGAATCTATGGGAGTTCAACGCACATCAACGGTAGATCATGTAAAACAGATGGGCGATACGTTATACTTTACAACAAGGAACTCTGAATATGTGCTTCGCATGTTCTAATCAACAGAAAAACAGAACTTTCGGGTTCTGTTTTTTTGTTTGATATTTTTTTAAAACATATTATTTCAATAAAAAAAAAAGGAGAAACTATATGAAGAACAATAATCCGAATGATGTGGTTTCAAAAGTCTGTAATGTGACATCATTGGCCTACATATTTCTACATATTCCATTTGTGTTCCATAATATCCATAAACGTGGGACAGTAACAAAAACAGATACAATCAGTCTGCTTTTAGATGGTGTCACTGTAGGTTATACACTGCACAAGTTAGAATGCTATCTGGATAAAAAACTGGCTGAATTAAAGAAAGAAATGGGAGATGAGTAACGATATGCAATTAAAAGACAAGGTTAAGATGTTAGATGATAAGGTATTATATCAGTGCTGCAATGACATAGAACTATGGCAATCAACCGGCGTACTGCCAAAACCATCAATTCTTCTTAAACTGGCTGATGATTATAATGCGGATGCAAGGGACCTGGAAAATACAATATTGGATGAAGTGGTCCATCGACATAAGGGCCTTATCAGCATGATTTTAAAGAACCGGATTAATGATTTCCTAAAATAATATAAGATAAAAAAGAACTCTTAACCATCTGGCTAAGGTTCTTTTTGTTTATGCAGCTTTTAACTCCAAATCATACATGACACGTGTACTACATAGTAAATCGCAAGAAATGGAATCTAAATCCAGGTGATATTCATCAAAGACTCCAGGAAGGATTTCAAGCATTGCTTCAGCAAGAGTACAGTGATTTAAGTCATCCGTTAGTTTTTTAGATAAATCAACTCCTTGCTCTTTTAAGTAATAGATTGCATAACTTATATATTCATCCTTCCTTTTTTCATTAGGGATAAATTCATAGCTATAACTAAAATCCCGTAACAACATGTGTGTCCCATTTAAGACTACCGGTTTTAAATACCAGCATTCATGAGTTAGGATAGCGTCATTTACCTTGCCTGACATATAAAGATCCATTGAATCAATATAATCATCTGTTTCCAGTTCATACACGGTGATTTTCTTCCATGTACAAGTTTCTGTAGGTTTGTTTGCTATTGCACTTAAGGCGCCAGCAATAGTCGTTGATAAGCAGATACGTTCGGTTACATCATCTTCATCATAGGCTCTTGATTCTGGAATGCGTGGAATAAATAGCTTTGGTGTCTGGGTCCAGTCCATCGAAACGTGATACAGTTTCATATGCGTAAATCCTCCTATTGTTTTTCTCTTGTAATCAAATATAAGTTATTATGTATATAAAATTCAGAAAATGAAATGATTTAAATGAATACACACTTTTAAGAAAGGTATAAAAAAAGCAGGAATGAACCTGCTTTTATAGTGAAAACCTATCGATTAAATCTTCTCGGACCACTGGTGCACCATACCATATAATGATAAGTAAGGCTGCACAATGTGCAACTACATCAAGGAATATAACTGTCTTTCCTAAAATAGACAAAGCACAAAATGTAACACCTAAAAATAAGCTGCCAATAAAAATGATTTCCAATATCATCTCAATATCTAAGGAAACAAGACAGATCTTCTCTAAAATAACATCAAAGATATCGTAGCAATTCATTACGATCACTCCATTCTTCTTATAGTGTAATTATAATGTCATATAACGAATGACGATAATAAAAAAAGTTTTATTTTATTTTTGGAATTAGTCAGACATACTAAATAGGTATTATGAAAGGAAGAGGATTATATCAAAAAAAATAGGAAATACAGTCTCTTTTGCTTGATATCATATACATAATGAAATTTATGCCTACTTCCTTTTAATCAATAAAAGCAATGTGAACTATCATTCACATTTTACAATATATAGATTATGAAGGAGAACAGTAATATGAAAGTAATTACAAATGGAACAATTTATGAGATTCGTGATGATTCGATTGAGATAAAAGATAAATTTCCTGCACAGACTTATATCATTCGTTTTAATAAAATGACTGGTTTTTATATGGAAAAGTACTCAGATATTAGGGTCCGGGAAGAAAAGGTTTATGGAATCCATACTGATAAGGTGAAAAAAGTGCTTAGGTCATTTGATATGTTTGAACGTAATCTGGGTGTGATCCTAAGTGGAAATAAAGGAATTGGAAAATCTCTGTTCGCAAAATTGCTCAGTGAAGAGGCAGTTAAAAAAGGATTACCAGTTATTATCGTTGACAGTTTCTATCCTGGGATTGCATCCTATATTGAAAAGATTGATCAGGAAGTGTTGGTATTATTCGATGAGTTTGACAAAACATTTGGTAATATCCGCACATCAGAAAATGAAGCAGATCCACAGGCTGGATTGTTGACCTTATTTGATGGGATTTCACAGGGTAAAAAATTGTTTGTCATTACCTGCAATGAGTTAAGAAGTTTGAATGAATATCTTGTTAACAGACCCGGCCGTTTCCATTATCACTTCCGTTTTGAATATCCATCTGCAGATGAAATCAGAGAGTATCTGAAAGATAAATTAAGAAGTGAATATTATAATGAAATCAATAAGGTAATCCTGTTTTCTCACAAAGTCAACCTGAATTATGACTGCCTGCGCGCAATCGCTTATGAGCTTAATACAGGAGAGCCTTTTGAAAATGCAATTAAGGACCTGAATATCATCAATATGAATTCAGAACGTTACAACGTGTTCCTTTATTTTAAGGATGGTACAACCATGGAAGCACGAAATGAGTATCTTGATTTATTTAGCAAGGACGATACAGAAGAAGTCGATGTTTATGATTCTGAAGGGCGTTCTGTGATTGAGGTGGATTTCAATCCTGTTGATTGTATTTTTGATATGGAAAAGAGGACACAGGTTGTTTATGCGGATAAATTGAAGCTGATTTATTCAGACTATTATGAAAAGGAAGTAATGGATAAGGTAAAAGAACTTCAGGCTGACTATCTTGAAATTAAAAGGTGTCAGGCCCGGGATATCCATTATGCTGTATAAAGGGAAAGCACAGTTCGCTGTGCTTTTTTGTCTTTACATGCATTAACTCATCAAAGTATTTTACATTTTAAGAAATTGGAATACCTCGCGCAGCACTTTATTTGTTCATATAAAAATTCATACTATTTTATATAGAAGAAAGATGGAGAAATTGATTTCTCTGTCTTTTTTTTATGAAAAGAAGGAGGAAGATAGAAATGAGAGAATTTGAAAACAGGTTATTCTTAGTGATGGAAGGTATGGAACAGGTAATGAGCACAGTAGATGCCTTGTTTGACAAAACCGTAAAGACCGCTGTAATGGTTTTCATGATGCTTATGACCATAATCATGAGTATTGAGCTGATGTCATTTAAAATCTGTTGTTCGTTACCATTGGGAGCCAAGTGTCTTATTACCCTGGCTATCATGATTACCTCATATAAAATCTTTAAATTTCTATCCAAAAAATTTTTTTGGCAGTAAACCATCTAATAAAAGCAGGCAAGCCTGCTTTTTTATATTTTGTATATTCCTCCATAATAATTATAGTAGCAAACATAAAAAGAGAAACATTTTAATGGAGGAAACATATGAATAACTGGATTCCAATTAAGGAGAAAACATTTCCAAAGGATAAAAAGAATGTACAGGTTACGTACCTCGGATATTATGACAATCTACCAAGATGTGATGCTTTTGCATATAGAATGGAAGGAGAGTGGTACTGGTCAACAGACGATAGAAAAGTAACTGTGGAAATCATAGCATGGATGGAAAATGATAAGCCATATATCCCATCAGAAACAAATTTTCACAAAGAAACAAATGATGAATTAAAAGCCTCAATCGAGACACCTGCCTTAATTGAACTGATTGAAGAAAAGAAAAAACAGAGATTAGAAGATGAAAACTGGACAAAAGAAGAGGAACAGATTCTTGCATTTCTTGTAGAATTATATTTTTTAAGGACATCATTCATACACGCATTCAAGGAAACAAAGGATACTTTGGATTTGGTATTAAAATTACAAAATGAAATGAAAAAAGAAAAAGGATTGATTCAATAAGAAAGAGCTGTAAAGCTCTTTTTTGTTGGATAGACAAATTCTGGAATATTTCTTATAATAATACCAGGAGGTGGTTGTGTGAAAAAGAAACTGTATGCAATAGATGAGATGGATTGGTTTATGTATAATGCTGTCGTTCAGGAAAATGAAGAGTTAAGGCAGGAAATAGAATGCCTGATTGATATTCTTGAAAAAAATCATCTGGAAATTCCGGAAAAAATAAAAAGTAGAATAAAAAAAGAAAATATGTTACCATTCAATTAAAAAAGCAGGTTATTCCTGCTTTATTTTTTGGGTATATGTAAAACCGGGTAAGTAGTCTTATAATAGTTACCAAACACCCGATATACAATTAGATGTTCTGGTTCAATATAGTATGAGTCTTTATCAAGAGATATTTTAGATGCGGTTGATTCCTTTACTATATCTTTTTCTTTATATGTGTATACGATTGATCCAGCGCATGTATCATGTACTGAAACCATATTAAGAGGATTTAAAGTCCCTTCAAAACTATAATGTACTTTATCTGCCTTAACCAAAAGATATATTGTCGCAGGTATGAATACAATCATGTATATAGTAAAAGCCTGGATAATACAAATGATGATCTTAAGCCACACCGGATCAGATGATATCGGGTTCTTAAGAAAAGATACGGGTGTCAAAATGGCTAAACCCACGAATGCTATAAAAAAACTGAATTTAGTAATCATAAGCATAAGCTCATCTAATGATTTTAATTGTTCTGCTTCCTGTCTTGTCATAATCATATCCTCCAAATTTTCAATGATATAAATAGTATGTAACAAAAGAATCGCTTGAAACAAATACATCATGCGGCTGGACTGGATAATTATCCATTATTTTTATAACCCATATTTTAGTTATGAAAGATAAGTGGAGGAATCTATATGACGGTCGAAGAACGTAATAAATTTATAGAAGAGAATTTAGGTCTTGTCCATAGCCGAATCAGTGCTTTGGAACCGGAAGCATTTAAAAACCAGAATTATTATGAGGATTTATTCCAAACAGGAGTCATGGGCTTTATAGAAGGGTTGGATCATTATAAGGAAGATAAGGGAAGTACCGAAACTACATTCAGCGTTTTTTGGATTGATGCCAGGATAAAGGAGTTTAAGCGGAAAAACCGGATGATTATAATGCCACAGTCAAAATATCAAAAAGCCATAAAATTTAAAACCTATAATGAAACTTTATATTATAGTAAAAAAGAAATCAAGCTACTAATGAATCTGACAGACGAAGAATTTAATCAATATAAAGCGTTAAGTAACTTATTAACCACACAGCAGGATGGTGGACAAAATCCAAGGGATTATGATAGAAGTCACTATCCAGAATATAATTTATTGGATAAAGAGAAAATGTATTATTTGCAAAAAGCTTTAAATTGTTTAAACCAGAAGGAGATGGCTCTTATTGAATCAGTATACGGTCTTAAAGAAGAAGCAATGAATATGGAAGAGTATGGGAAAACATTAAATGTGACAAGACAGTATATCTGTAAAGAAAGAAAAAGGATACTGAAAAAGCTAAGAAAGGAATTCGTGTATTATACAGAATAAAAGCTCTCATGATGAGAGCTTTTT
>OHPM01000085.1_pt1 | contig 54101 bp, 52 predicted proteins | sample 1577721 | NCBI WGS metagenome assembly OHPM01 (sample SAMEA3879558, study PRJEB24766) | human gut metagenome | biome: human-associated habitat; feature: feces | place: USA | collected 1985/1987 | reverse complement strand
ATACATGATGACACGCTCTATGTCCGTCAAAGCGTGAGTATTACCCGTGATATGTCTGATACGGAAAAACTTTGATTCACTATGGAAATACGTTTTGAAAATAAAGTGGCATTTATTACGGGTGCGGCTGGCGGTATCGGTTATGCCGCCGCACGGATGTTTGCCGAAGCCGGTGCGTCGGTTGTCATGGCCGATTTGGATAGTCGGGTAACAGACCGTGCCAAGGAACTGGAAGCGGAAGGACACAACGCCATCGGTATCAGGTGCGACGTATCGGACGAGGCACAAGTGAAAGCGGCTGTCGAAAAGGCGGTCGCTGTTTTCGGCAAGTTGGATATAGCCTATAATAACGTGGGCATACATGCCGCCGTGCGGGAAGATCTTGCGGAAACCGAAGGCTGGGATTTCGACCATGTGATTTCGGTCAATCTGCGTGGCGTGTGGAACTGTATGAAGTACGAACTTGTCGAGATGAAAAAGCACGGCAAGGGAGCCATCGTGAACTGCTCGTCGCAGGGTGGTCTGGTAGGCATCCCCTGCATCGGGGCTTACAACGCCTCGAAGCACGGTGTACTGGGACTGACCAAATCGGCGGCGTTGGAGTATGCCCGGCAGGGAATCCGCATCAACGCTATCTGCCCCGGCACCTGCGAGACACCGATGGTACGTCAGGCCATCGAGCAGTCGCCCGACCACATGGCACGTGTCATCGACGCCATCCCGTTGGGGCGTGTCGGCAAGGCGGAAGAAATCGCTTCGATGGTGCTGCTCCTTTGCAGCGACTATGCCGGCTTTGCCATCGGACAGACTTGGGCGATGGACGGAGGATATACGGCGATGTGATAAACAATAAATAGAATGAGAAACAGATTGAAAACAATCCTTGCCATTGCCTTTGTATGGGGGATGGCAATTCAAACAAACGCACAGGAAATGAATAAAGTACCAACAGTAAAACTGAACAACGGCATGGAAATGTCGCAACTGGGAGTAGGCACGTTCTTGGTCAAGGACGATGCCGCAGAAAGAGTATGCCATGCAATCAAGGTCGGATTCCGCCTGATCGACACGGCACAGGGCTACGGAAACGAGAAAGAGGTGGGCGAAGGCATACGCCGGAGCGGAATAGACCGCCGAGAGTTATTCATCACCACGAAAGTGAACACTACGGAAATGCGCAACGGCATCGTGCGCCAGTCGCTCGATAAGAGCCTTGCCAATCTTGGGACGGACTATATCGACCTTGTACTCATCCACTGGCCCGTAAAAGGACATATCAAGGAGACTTGGCAGATATTGGAGGAATACGTGGACAAGGGGAAAATCCTCAGTATCGGTGTAAGCAACTTCAACCCGCACCACCTCGATGAACTGCTGGAATATGCACGCATACGCCCCGTAGTCAATCAAATTGAGGTCGAACCGTATATGACCCAGCACGATGTCGTGGGCTATACGTTCCGCAAGGGCATTCAGGTGGAAGCATGGGGACCGTTGGGACAAGGCGTTACCGGCGTGCTCGATGACCCTACAATCGGTGAGATTGCCGCTCGGCACGGTAAATCCGCAGCACAGGTCATCCTACGTTGGCATATGCAACGCGGACTGGTTACCATTCCTCGCTGCGATAACGACGCGTACACGGACGAGAATATCCGAATCTTCGATTTCGATCTTTCGCCTTCCGAAATGGAGATTATTACCGGTCTGAACCGCAACCAGCGTGCAAACGAGAAGAACGACCCGGATAATTTCCCGTGGTAGCCGATAAATCACATTGGGGAATCAGTTGGCGGTTCGGTGAAAACAACCAATATAGACGTTTTTTATTCAAAAGTGGCGTTTTCGTCCCTAACAGAAAATTTGAAGCATAGGTGATACTTGTTTCTGTAAATTCTCCAATCATACCGTTCTTTGATAACATAATTCACTTCATAAGGGCAGACTGTCTTCTTATTCGGAGAGTCTGCCTTTTATGCTTTATAGCCTATCATTTTGATACAAAAGAGTTCTTCGTCTGCACCTTTTCCGTTTTTTCTGATTTATTTACTTTGATTTTCGGATTCCTTTCTAACGGCTTTGACCTGTTCACTGAATATGCTCAAAGTAGAATCTGAGCCAACCGTTTCCACCAGTTTTTCGTATGCCCCGACGGTCACGGACAGTTCAGGGTACAACTCGTTGAGCATGACCGTGGTCACATGGTGTTTGTCTGCAACCGTTTTCAGCCGTCTGTTTTCTTCCTGGTACTCGTGCCATTGTACCCAACTGACGGTAAACAGGGCAAAGAATACGAGCGTACAGACTATGCCAGTCCATACATAAGGATTCTTGTGCCAGCCGTCGGGGACTTTGCTCCATAACAGCCTTGTTGCGTTTATCGCCTTGTCCGAGCGGATTGCCTGCCACAGTTCCGGTATGACACCTTGCTTTTGCCGCACCTGTTCCGAAGCCTGCTTGTCTTTCCCCACATGGGCGGTCAGCATTTCCAGTATCTTATTGAGCTGTTCCTTGATTGTGGGAACACGAGTGAAGATTGTCTATTTGGAATAGCCGTATCATATCTTTGTTGACGGAAGCGCATGAGGTGGTGTATCATGTGTTATAGTCAAGGAGTATTATACTCCGGCTTCTCAGGCTAATCACCAATCAATTTGCAGGATATTAGGAGAAAAACGGAGTTATTTATTTCTTGAGTATTCGTTTTAAATAGTCGGTATTCGTTAAGTTCACTGTCTCGAAAACACCTTTATAAAAGACGGCAAAGTTATTGAATACGCAAGGCAACTCCTTTGCTTTTTGTAGCGTATCCACTTGGACGAAAGATACAGGAACGTCATTTGTTTCACAAAACTGTTTTATTATGTCAATGTATTGATAAATATAAGGGCATTGCATATCATGATAAATTGTCAGTTCTTTGTTTTCAATCTCTAGTTTCTTGGCGTTTGGTGCAAACTTGGGTGTTGTTCCGTCAAAAGAGAGAGCTAACAATTCATATCCATTATCGGTAGTATCGACAACCTCAAAGCCGAACTTTTTGGCAAATGTCTGGTCGGAAAGCCAGCTCTTTTGTTTTTTTGCCCCGAGCATACAAACACCGGATTTGCCTTTCTCTTTCGCATCAGCCAGACAATACTCCATGAGCGATTTTCCATATCCTTTTCCTTTGGAGCTACCCAGCACCCATAGACAATACAGATAATAATAGTTGTTGCCGATGATAGGAACCCAAGCTGTTTCAAGAGGGGCATATTCGATAAAAACCGTGGACTTTGCATTTAATTTTCTAAAGATATGACCTTCGCTCAGCCGCTCGGAAAGCCATTGGCGTTTGGCATCAATACCCGGATGAGACTTCTTACTGCGGATAATGCAACATAAATGTTCATCGGTAAGGTTTTCATTCGTCAGGTTTATAAAATCAGTATTCATGTGTAAGTTTGTTTTAGGTTTGGACATTATCAATCAGTAAGATGTATTGAGCCTATCTATTATCATTGTACAAATGTAGCGAATTTATGTAATATTGATTACCTATAAATGACTTTCATTTATGATTGAAGTAAAATAGAGCAAAGCCGTACAGATTTAAACAAAATAATCTACATAACGAAAAAATATGCATCATGCTATCATTCATTTTAATAACCTCTTAATTATTAGAAGAATAAGTATGATAGATAGCTTTTTAGAATGTATCTATCATACTTTTACAGCTAAAATAGAGTATCTATCATCAATAAGATAGTTGAATAAAGGATGGGGGGGACGTAATATAGCTTGTTTTTGTTGCTATGAATCCGTATAAATCCGACTATCATGGGTTGATAATCCAACTTTAGCAGCTCTAAGTTTGTATCCCACGTATGCGGGCTGTGCATCCCACATGTATAAACCGTATATCCCACGTATGCAGGCTGTATAGCCCACATGTGTGGGCTATAAAAATACGACTATTTCTAATAGATTGTTAAGCTGTCAGATATAGGTTATCTTACTATAGATCGTGCATTCTTATGCCTTTAAAGAAAGAATTTTATTTAATGCTATACTGGAATTAGGTATAAGCTGGGTATGATAGATATACGTTTTTTACAATAAAAGTATGATAGATAAATTAAAAAAAAACTGTCTATCATATTTATTCTTTTGATAATTAAGAGGTTATTAAAATGAATGATAGCGTGATAGATATTTTTTCATTATGTAGATTCTTCTTCAAATTTGGTGGTAATTTAACTGGTCGGTGGTATCTCCATTCCCCTCCTTCGGGGAAGGAGGGGTGGCTGAAAGCCGGGGTGGTAGGTGGATACACAATGTTGATAATAACCGACTTACGCATTCACCTACCACCTCCCCCTACGGGTACTCCTCCTTCCCGAAGGAGGAGAATGGAGAATACTATCGACTATCAAATTATTATTTTCTTAATTAATTTTACCACCAAATTTGAAGAAGAACCTCATGGAATTAAAATTATTCCGACAAAGAAATACTTTTCGGGAACTAACTGAAAATATAGACGATAATTCCGGTAATTAGCACATAAGTTAATGCGTACGGAATAGCTGCTTTCAGGATTTCCCCCTCTTTACCCTGCTGGTTTCCGGCGGAAGTGGCAATAGCGATACTTTGCGGGGAGATAATCTTACCGCCCGTAGCCCCTACCGTATTTGCAGCGGAAAGCCAATCGGGGCTGACATGAATTTGTCCCGCTACACTTGCTTGCAGTTTGCCGAAAAGGATATTGGATGAGGTGTCGCTTCCGGTAATAAATGTTCCCAGGCAACCGATGACCGGTGCGAACAGCGGATATAAACTTCCGGTAGCAGTGGCGAGTGCCGTGGCAATAACGGCAATCATTCCCGAAGCGTCCATAATGGTGGATAATCCGACCAGGCAGATAACCGTGACGAAAGTTTTTTTCAACTGTTTCACCGTATTCCAAAGTACGGTGAACAAGTCCTTTACTTTTGCTCCCTGTATCAATCCGCCGATAAAAGTACCCACGAAAAGCAATACTCCCGCATGAGTCAGCCATGAAATAGTGTAATTTACGGTAGAAGCATTGATAGGCAGACTGATTTTCGTTATCCAGTTATTTTCCAATGTCTGGCGCAATCCCGGGAATAGTGGGCTTGTAAGAATAATAAGGACGAGAATAAGCAGATAAATACTCCATGCATTCAGAATATCTTTCGTTTTCAACGAGCTTTTCCGTGCCTTTTCTTTTTTGGATGCAGTCAGTTTGCCATAAAGGACGATGACGATGATAGACAGGATGCTTCCGATGATAGCCGGAGATTCCGCTCCCATATATCTGGCTGCGAGGTATTGGCTGATTAAAGAAACACTGCCTACCAATAAAGCCAAGAACAGATTTTTGGGGAGTGATTTCAGTTTGGGGTCGGTAAGGAAAAGCAATACAAACGGAATAAGGAACATGAGGACTGATAATTGCAATACGACATTGGTACTAAGGTTCAGAACATCCAGATTCGTCTCCTTTGCCAGTACGAGCACCGGCGTTCCGATAGCTCCGAAAGCAGTAGCCACACTATTCGCTATCAAGCTGACCGTAGCCGAGAATATCGGCTTGAACCCCAGGCTGATAAGAATCGCTGCCGGAATAGCAACTGCCGTTCCGAATCCCGCCATCGCTTCCAGCAATCCGCCGAATCCCCAAGTCAATAACAATACCTGAATACTCTTATCGGTGGAAATGGAAGCGAACTGTTGCTTTATAGTCTCCATTTTTTCTGTTTTCAGCAATACGTTGTAGCTGAAAATAGCCATTAGTATAATGATTAAAATAGGGGAGACAGCTTTTAACGCTCCGTATAGAAAGGAATAAAACAGATTGTCCACAGAAAAGGTGAAGCCGAAAAGTGCAATCAGCATGGTTACCACTAAGGAAATGATACTACTTTTGTCACCCGGCATTTTGAAGAATGCCATTAATATGATTAATAATAGTACCGGAATGATAGCAAGAATCAAGGTCATAATAGTCTGGTTTTAAAAAGTAAGACGTTCATTTGTTATGAGTATAACAAACAAACGTCTCACTTGGGTCGATGCGGCAAATAGATTTTTCTATTTATTTCATTTTCACATTTAATATTTGCTGTAACTGTTTCAGGTTCGTCTGAGCTGCTTCGTTACCTAATTTGGCAGCTTGTTCGAATGCGGCCATAGCACGTTGGATATCTCCGTTCAGGAAATTGTAAACTCCGGTATTGTTCATAAATTCGGCAGTTGTATGGTCTGCTTTTTCCATATATTCCACGGCTGTATTCAAGTCTTTCTGTGATAAGGCGACGGCAGCGGCATTCAGGTTGGCTACCTGGTCGGTAGGATACATACGTACTGCGATATCGAATACATTCACGAAATCTTTGCTACCTTTCGGATAACTGTTGGCTACCTGATACATTTCATTCAGGCTCAAATACTTCGGATTCTCACGAATGATGATGCGTCCCTGTTCTACGTCGAAATTGACGACGGTATAGTCGATCTTACAATTCACCTTACGCAATCCCGGATAGATTTCCTTGAGCATACTACGATAGGGAGCCCCACCGCCCACACGCATGATTTCCTGTTTCCGTTGGGCGTCATCAGTCGTATTTTTGATAATATTCAGGAAAGTTTCCTTGTCTTTCATGGACGAGGACTTTAAAGCTTTCACCAGTCCGTCCCAGTTTTCGCCGCCGAAAGTCACTTTATAAAGTTTGGAAGAAACTTTCTCATTCTTGACCAGATAATCTTTCAAGGCTTCCGCACGTTTCTTGGAAAGCTGTTCATTGAAGGCCAGCGGTCCTTCGGGAGAGGCGAAACCTTCGATTCCGATTCCTTTTATAGTCAAGTTCTTATCATTCTGAATCTTGTCGAACATGGAATGAATATTCACCAGTTCGGTATGATTATTCATAAAGTCGGTAAGGATAACTGATTTGTTGACCGGGAAATCCAGATGAGCTTCATATTGTTCGCTACGGTTTTTCACAACTTCTACCGTAGGCTGGATATAGGCGACGAAAGGAGACATGGCACTTAACCGTTTGGCTTCGGTAGATACGTCGTTGGTGATTAATTCTTGCGCGTTCATCTCCTGATAATTGTCACAGCCGCATAAATTCTCTACGAGCTGTAAAGAGGCGTTGCTCATCCAAGGCTTATATGGAATGATCTGCGTATAATTAAAAGTCTCCCGTTTGTTATAAGGGACGATAAGAGCAGTCGGTTCCTGTTTGGTAATGGCTAGTCCGCGGATATAGGCCTTTTCGCGTCTTTTACCGTTGACGATAATTTCTTGCAGGGGGACGTTGTGCTGTCCGTCTGTCAATAAAGGAATCAGGCTGAGGCTTCGGGTGGAGCCTATTGTCAGTTTGCTCATGTCAAAAGTCATTCCGACATAGAGCGAGTTGCCTTGTTGCCATAACGATACATTGGAGAGAGTGAGTTCATCATTCAGAAATTTCTGTGCATGTGCCGGCAATATTGCGGCGGCAAAGGCTATAAATAGATAGATAAGTTTTCTTTTCATCTTTGTAAGTTTTTGGAAGGTTCGATTATTTGATGATATAAATGAAGCTTAAACCGACTTTGGTTGGACCGAAGTAATTACGGTTGTTATGTCCCAGCTTCTCTCCTCCGTCGCCACGGGCGTATTTATCATATTTCAGGTGGGCATATCCGACGCCTATGGTGGCCTCCATGCTCCAACGTTTGCTTATTATCCATTGATAACCATAAGAGATACCCGCTCCGTATACATTCCCGTCGTAACGGTCGTGCCCCATTCCGAAGATATTCAGGTTACTGACATTCATTTCTCCGTAATGTCCGTGCAGACCGAAGAAACTTCCGTTGAAACGTTCGCAAAGCCAGTAACGCAGTTCCGGCTGAACAAGCCAATGTTTAATCTGGCGGTCATCTCCGAATTTCCACGGGTTGTAATTACCCGATATGTCGAGGGTGAGTTTCTTTGCCAGTCCCACTTCGAAGCCGAGGTTGGGCGTGGAGGTTGCCCAATAGAGGGCATTGGTCTTGATAGCGAATTTAGGTAGATAGGCTTCGTTCCGTTGTACTTGCGCATAAATGCTTGTACCGGACATGAGCAGGAAACCGGCTGCTAGTAAAAATTTAATTGTTCTCATTTTGTTAGGGTCTAGATTTTATTAAAAATGATACGCGATAAACAGTAAAGAACGGGTGTTTGTTGTCTCTGTCTGCAAAAAAAATGATGCCTTGGAGAATAAATAAAGATGTTTAAAGGCATAAATGCTAACATTTTCGGGATGTCGTGCGTTCATTATATAAAATACCTTTGTGTAATCAATATGACAATGATTCTATTTATTACTGCTTATTTTTACACACATACAATTTTAAATTAAATAGAGCCTATGAAAGAGCTTATCAAAAACCTGGAAGAACTGAACAGGAAAGCAGAAAAAGGCGGCGGCGACGCACGCATTGAAAAACAACATTCCGTGGGCAAACTCACCGCCCGCGAACGTATCGAATTACTTTTGGAAAAAGGTTCGTTTATCGAACTGGACAAGTTGGTTACTCATCGTTGTACCGATTTCGGTATGGAGAAGCAGAAGTTTGCAGGAGACGGAGTTGTCACCGGTTATGGCATGATCGGCAAGCGCCTGGTTTATGTCTTTGCACAGGATTTTACCGTGTTCGGAGGAGCTCTTTCAGAAACACATGCCAAGAAAATCTGCAAGGTGATGGATATGGCGATGCAAATGGGGGCACCTATCATCGGACTGAATGATTCGGGAGGTGCGCGTATTCAGGAAGGTGTCCGTTCTCTGGCAGGATATGCCGAAATATTCCTGCGCAACTCTATGGCGTCGGGAGTGATTCCGCAGATAAGTGCGATTATGGGACCTTGTGCCGGGGGAGCTGTTTATTCACCTGCACTGACTGACTTTATTCTCATGGTAAAAAATTCCGGCTATATGTTTATTACCGGCCCTGATGTCGTGAAAAGTGTGACACAGGAGGAGGTGAGCAAGGAAGATCTGGGTGGAGTAGGCGTGCACATGACCAAATCCGGCGTGGCTCATCTTTCCGCAGAAAATGATATTGAATGTATCAACTATATCCGCGAACTGATTTCTTATCTGCCGGGAAATAATATGGAGGAACCTCCGTTTGTAGCAACGAGCGATTCGCCCACTCGCCTGACTTCGGAACTTTCTAACTTGGTTCCTACGAATCCGAACCAACCTTATGATATAAAGGAAATGATTGAGGCCGTGGCTGACGATAACAGTTTCTTCGAACTTCAGGCGGAATTTGCGGCGAATATTGTTACCGGTTATATCCGTCTGAACGGAAAGACGGTGGGAGTCGTTGCTAACCAGCCGTTGGTACTGGCAGGGACTTTGGATATTAATGCATCTGTCAAGGCTGCCCGTTTCGTCCGTTTCTGCGACGCTTTCAATATACCTTTGCTGACATTGGTGGATGTGCCGGGATTCCTTCCGGGAGTAGATCAGGAATACGGCGGTATTATTCGTAACGGGGCGAAGTTGCTGTATGCTTATTGTGAGGCTACCGTTCCGAAAGTTACGGTTATCACCCGTAAGGCATACGGAGGAGCTTATGACGTCATGAGTTCTAAACATATCCGTGGTGATGTGAACTTGGCTTATCCCACTGCCGAGATTGCAGTAATGGGACCGGACGGAGCAGTAAACATCCTTTTCAAGAAAGAAATAGAAAAGTCGCAGGCTCCCGCAGAGAAGCGGAAAGAACTTCAGGACGACTATCGGGAAAAGTTCGCGAATCCATACCGTGCGGCAGAACTGGGATATGTAGATGAAGTGATTGATCCGGCAATGACCCGTTTGCGCCTGATTCGCAGCTTCGAGATGCTTGCCAACAAGCGGCAGTCCAATCCACCCCGGAAGCATTCGAATATTCCGCTTTAAGAAGTGGAGAGTTGAGAATGGAGAGTATTCATTAAAAAGAAAAAGATTATGATAAAGAAAATATTAGTAGCTAATCGTGGTGAAATAGCCATGCGCATCTTTCGTACGTGCCGGGTGATGAATATTTCAACGGTAGCTGTATATACCCATGTAGATCGGGGAGCTTTGCACGTCCGTTATGCCGAAGAAGCCTATTGTATCTCCGAATCACCCGAAGAAACTTCCTATCTGAAGCCGGAACTTATATTGTCCATTGCCAAAAAGACCGGAGCCGCCATTCATCCGGGATACGGATTCTTGTCGGAAAATGCGGATTTTGCTCGTCGTTGCGAAGAAGAAGGAGTGATTTTTATTGGTCCGGGTGCCGACATTATAGCTAAAATGGGAATCAAGACGGAAGCCCGTAAAATTATGCGTGAAGCAGGACTTCCTATTGTGCCCGGAACAGAAGCGCCTGTGCAGGGAATCGAGGAAGTGAAAAAGGTGGCTAAGGAAGTCGGTTATCCTATCATGCTGAAAGCACTTGCCGGAGGTGGAGGGAAGGGGATGCGTCTGGTACGCTCCGAAGAGGAAGTGGAGGCGGCTCTCCGTCTGTCTCAATCTGAAGCCGGGACTTCGTTTGGTAATGACGCTGTCTATATCGAAAAATATATAGAAAACCCGCATCATATTGAGGTACAGATTATGGGGGATAAATATGGTAATGTCGTTCATCTGGGAGAGCGTGAATGTTCTATCCAACGACGGAATCAGAAGGTGATTGAGGAATCTCCGTCTCCCTTTGTAAAGGAAGATACCCGGAAGAAAATGCTGAAGGTTGCTGTGGAAGCCTGTAAGAGAATCGGTTATTATAGTGCCGGAACCCTGGAATTTATGATGGATAAGGATCAGAATTTCTACTTCCTTGAAATGAATACCCGTTTGCAGGTGGAACATCCGGTGACGGAAGAATGCACCGGTGTCGATCTGGTACGTGATATGATAACCGTGGCTGCGGGCAATCCTCTGCCTTATAAACAGGATGATATAAAGTTTAGCGGAGCTGCTATTGAATGCCGTATTTATGCGGAGGATCCGGAAAATAACTTTATACCTTCTCCCGGTGTGATTACGGTTCGTGAGGCTCCCGAAGGACGTAACCTGCGTCTGGATAGTGCGGCTTATGCCGGATTTGAAGTTTCGCTGCATTATGATCCGATGATTGCAAAACTCTGTTGCTGGGGACGTACCCGCGAATCGGCTATTTCGAATATGGCGCGTGCGTTGCGCGAATATAAGATTTTGGGTATCAAGACAACGATTCCTTTCCATCAGCGTGTATTGAAGAATGCGGCATTTCTGGAAGGAAAGTATGATACTACTTTTATTGATACACGCTTCGATAAGGAAGATTTGAAACGCCGGCAGAATACTGATCCGACGGTGGCCGTCATAGCTGCCGCAGTAAGGCATTACGAACGGGAGAAGGAGGCCGCCTCGCGTGCAACGACGCTTCCGGTAGTGGGAGAGTCGCTCTGGAAATATTACGGTAAGTTGCAAATGACAGCCAATAATTATTAAACTAAAAACTAAAGAAATAGCTTATGGGTACAACACTGGCTACATATTATGCCAAACTTCAGGATATGCCGGATAGTGAATATAAGGTGGAAATTCTGGAAGATGGGCCAATCAAGAAGATTGCAGTCAATGGCAAGGTATATGAGGTCGATTACAATATGGGGGGTGACTCTATCCATTCAATCATCATCGACCATCATTCACATGGAGTACAGATTTCTCCTTCTTCCAATAATTCATATACTATAATGAATAAGGGGGAGTTTTATCAGATTGAGTTGCAGGGAGAAATGGAAAAGATACACAATGCCCGTAGCGGGGCGGAAGCTGTGGGACGTCAGGTGGTTCAGGCTCCTATGCCGGGAGTGATCCTGAAAACATACGTAAAGAAGGGTGATAGCGTGAAACGCGGCGATCCGCTCTGTGTGTTGGTAGCCATGAAAATGGAAAATGAGATTCGTGCGGTGACCGACGGCGTTGTGAAAGAAGTGTTCATAGAAGATAATATGAAGGTTGGGCTGAATGACCGCATCATGGTAATCGAATAAGTGGTCTGTAGAAACAAAAGACTAGCCTGCTAAATAGTGAGGCTAGTCTTTTGAAGTCATAAGTCTTTTATTTCCGGAATCAATATAAACTTCGTGTTCGGAAAATACTTCTTCAACCAGTTTTGAATGAAGTTCATCGTATCATTCTGAATCGTTTTATCTTTTGGGGTGGGATACATATTGTAAAGTACCGTATCCAGTACAATATCACGCTTTTGTATGGCCTCAAGGCTTAAAAGGGTGTGATTGATGCTTCCCAATTTCCCGGAAGTAACAAAAATAAGAGGATAATTCTCTTGGGCAATGTAGTCTATTGTCAGAAGTTCTGTAGTTAATGGAACCATTAAACCGCCTGCGCCTTCGAGTAGGACATAATCATATCGTTCACTCAATTCTTCCGTAGCACGTTTGATTTTACCGAAGTCAATGGGACGGTTATCCAGTTGGGAAGCGAGGTGTGGAGAGGCAGGATAGGAGAATATTTCCGGCATAGTGAGTCCTTCCTTGTCTTCTTCTGTAAAGGGGATTCCCATAATATGACGATGCAAGTCAATATCCTCGGAATGACCGACGTTTCCTGTCTGGATGAATTTTTGAGTGATGGTACGTTGTCCGTTCTTGTTCCATTCACGAGCTAGAAATCCGGTGGCGTAGCTCTTACCGGCATCGGTGTCGATGCCGCTTACGAAATATACATTCTGTTTCATACTTTTTTCTTTTTTGCGATAATATAAATGGGGTGGTAAGTCAGGGATACTGAAGTGCCCTGAGTAAATTCTTGTGTGTAACGTTCACTGAATAACTGCAAGTCACGGCGTGTCCGCAGTTGTTGGGAAGATGTGCCGGTTACTCCTGTTACTCCTGTCTGCTTCAAATGATAAAGTACTTTTATGGGATTATCAAACGAAAGAGAAATAAGTTCTTCTTCCGAATGGAGTATGTCAAAGTGAGTTGACAGGGCTGTTACAAGTTCTTCCCGTGAACGATAAGGGAGTCCGCTTCCTGTTAGCTCTCGTATCTCTTTCATATTCTCTTTCCCGAAAGTGCTGAAAGCGAAATAGCCTTGTTTATTGAGCAAAGCATTGCATCTTTTGAAAAAGTTTTCGGGAGATTCGAACCATTGCAACGCGGAACAGGAAGTTATCAATGTGCTTCCAGTAGGGAAAGGAACGATTTCTGCATCTCCCGGAAGAAAGGATACTTGCTCTTTTCTTAGTATATCCTCACAGCAGTATTTCATCTCCGGGCAAAGGTCGTTCAGGAATAATTCTTCCGGTCGTAGAGCCTGGAGCAGCATACGGGAATAAATGCCCGTACCGCATCCGAACTCAATTACTTTAGAACAGGGGAAGGATATATGTTTTGTAAGCAGGTGAATCATTTTATCTGCAATCTGCCGCTGTACGTTTGCTTCCTGTGGATAGGTAGCAATGGCTTTAGAGAAACGTTTTGAAATTAGTTGTTTATCCATAAATCAATAATTAGTTGATATGCATGATTACGTTATCAAAAAGTTCTTGTTGATAGTGGGCGGCTTCTGTATACTCAAGAGAATCCACTTTGTTTCTCCATGCCAGCCATTGGCTATCCGGCAGGAAGATATGGTCGTTCTTTCCTATGATGGCTTTTTGCCATGCAAAGTCCGAAGGTGGTAATGATAAGTATTGCTTTTGTATGGCAGCAAGTTCTTCCTTGAGTTCTTCAATGGAACGTTGGGGAGCTACTGTCTGAAAAGTTTTGTAACCGGCTGTTGAACCACACATCCGTCTTTGAAACTTTTGCAAGGATTGTTCGTTCAAACCTTGCAATGTCCCTTCGAAAATGGCAGGAGTGATCCCTTTCGTTTCATGTATAGGATAAGGGGTGCCATTGATAGCGATACTTTGGGAGAGGGGCAGGGATGGATATTGTTTCATTATCTGAGAAGCTGCCCATACTCCCATGGACCAGGCAATGAGGGTAATTTCGGAATACTCTTGCAAGATGATGGCATCGAACTCTAATGAACGATAATCATAACAAATCAGCCAATCCTTATTGGTCGGGCGGATTTGCAAAAATGGAGTTTCATCCATTCCCCAACCTGCGAAGAAAAGCAATAGATGCTTTTGATTATTTTTTATGATAAAATGCTGTTTCATCCGTTTATCAATTTTATAAGTTGGTCGATTTCGTGTTCGGTGATGTCCGCTGTTAATGAGAAGCGGATGCGTGAAGTCCCTTCAGGAACCGTAGGCGGACGTACCGGCAATGCATAGAATCCTTTGCGTTGGATTTCTTCTGCTTTACATATAGTGTTTTCACTTGCCCCTACAATCATAGGGACAATATGGCTTACCGAAGGACAGTTATATCCTTTGTCGACAAGTGCAGTCTTTAGTTTGTTGCTGATCCGTAACAAATGTGTCCTTTTCTCTTGGAGAGAGGGTAGTTGTTCTAGTATCCACGAGGTCCATTGAATATTTATGGGTGGAAGGGCTGTTGTGAATATAAACGTGCGCATCTTGTTGATTAGATATTCCCGGATAACTTGTCGGCAGGCAATGTAAGCTCCTGCTGAGGCTATTGCTTTCCCGAATGTTCCTACCAGAAAGTCTATATCGTTGATGCAATTTTGTTCTTCAGCACATCCTAATCCGTTGTCTCCCCGTACACCGAAAGCATGGGCTTCGTCCACGTAAAGAAGAATATTGGAATAACTTTTTTTTAATTGGACAAGGGCATGAAGGTCGGCTTCATCACCGTCCATGCTGAAGATACTTTCGGTGACAATAATGATTTGCTCATACGCATTGTGATTCTCGGAAATCAATCGCTGTAACTGGGATAAGTCATTATGGCGATACCGGATACATTTCGCAGATGACAACCTGATTCCGTCTATCAAACTGGCGTGTACCAGTTTGTCTGCAAGAATTAATGTCTGAGCATTGCTGACGGCAGGAAGAATCCCTGTATTGGCATGATAACCACTATTGAATATAAGTGCGCTTTCTGTTCCGAACATGGCTGCCAGTTGTTGTTCCAGTTCTTGATAATCGGTAAAATTGCCTGTAAGCAATCGGGAAGAAGAAGAGGTAGGCAGGAATGTTTCAGGAGTTATTGTCTTTAGGAATTCCTTTCTCAGCGATATGTTATTAGCCAGTCCGAGATAATCATTGGAAGACAGGTTCACCATCCGTTGCCCGTTCAGAATTACATTCCGCCCGTCGTGGATGAGGGGTGGGAGAGAGCGATAATTCTTCTTTTCCTTTAGAGTAAGAAGTTCTTGGTTTATATGGTCTGATATCATAAGTTATTGATGTATATTTTATTACGTTCTCCACTGATTACCTTGAGTAATCCGGTCGTTAGTTTGCTTAGTTGTTCGGGAGTGATGATAAAGGGGGGCATCAGATAGACGAGCTTTCCGAACGGGCGTACCCAAATTCCTTCTTCCACAAAACGGCGTTGCATAAATGCCATATTTACCGGACGCTTCATTTCAATTACTCCGATTGCCCCTAATATCCTTACATCGGCTACTTGTGGAAGTTCCCGGGCAGGTGCCAGTTCTTCTTTTAATTGTGTTTCGATTCGTTTCACATTCTCCTGCCAGCCGGATTGGAGTAATAACCGGACAGACGCGCAAGCCACCGCGCAAGCGAGCGGATTTCCCATGAAGGTAGGACCGTGCATGAAGGCTCCCGGTGCATGATTGGAGATAGTATCTGCCACATGATTACTAGCCAATACGGCAGAAAGTGTCATATATCCACCTGTCAATGCTTTCCCGATGCACATGATATCCGGCTCTACTCCGGCATATTCCCAGGCAAAAAGTTTACCGGTACGTCCGAATCCAGTTGCAATCTCATCAAAGATTAAAAGAAGTCCATGCTCTTTACAAAGCTTTTCCGCTTCGCGAAGATATTGTGGATGATAGAACCACATACCGCCTGCTCCTTGGACAATAGGCTCAAGAATGAGCGCTGCTAGTTCCTCCGAATGTTTTTCTATTGTTTTTCGTAGCGGTTCGATGTCCTGAGGATTCCATTCACCGTCGAAACGCGATGAAGGAGCCGGAACAAAATAACGGACAGGAAGTGACGCACCGAAAAGGCTGTGCATTCCCGTTACAGGATCACATACGGACATGGCATTCCATGTGTCGCCGTGATATCCGGAACGGATAGTCACAAAGTTATTTTTATCCGGTTTTCCGGCTGCATACCAATATTGTACAGCCATTTTCAGAGCCACTTCCACCGCTACCGAACCGGAATCTGCATAGAAGATTTTCTGCATGGAGGGTGGTACTAAAGGTAATAGTAATTTACCCAGTTCAATGGCAGGGTCATGTGTCAATCCTCCGAACATTACATGAGACATTTTATCCAATTGGTCTTTGGCAGCCTGATTCAATGCCGGGTGATTGTATCCATGCACTGCACACCACCAGGATGACATCCCTTCGATGAGTGTTCGTCCGTTTTCGAGGGTGATAGTGGCTCCGTCCGCCCGTTTTACTTTGTATACAGGTAGCGGATCGGTGGTGGATGTATATGGGTGCCATAGATGTTCCCGGTCGAATTGAGAGCTGGCAAACTGATACCCTTCTTTCAGGATCATTTGCTTGTCTTCCGAGACTTTGGAACCGAGTGTAGTGAGTAAATCACCTACAATGGCGGAATTAATACCAATGTATAACGCTTTGCTCATAGCTTCGGAAGATAGTTGTGAACGTCCTCCGGCAAAACGCAGGAAAGCAGTTGGGTTAATGAAACGGAACAAGGCAATTGTTCTGAGAACTTTTTCTTCACTCAAAGGCTTTTCGTTCTCCAACGGCGTTCCGGGTATCGGACTCAGCAGGTTGATAGGTATGGATTGGACATTCAGTGCTTTCAGCGTAAAAGCGAATTCAATCCGTTGTTCCATTGTTTCTCCCATGCCAATGATACCGCCGCAGCAAATATCCATACCTACACGGCGGGCAGCATTGAGGGTAGCCAGTTTCTGCTCTTGCGTATGTGTGGAGCACAGTTTCGGGAAATAGGAAGGTGCAGTTTCCAGATTGCAATGATAGCGGGTAATTCCGGCATCGTGTAATGCATGCAATTCGTTTTCGTCAAGTAGTCCTAAGGAAGCGCAAAGCTGAATCGACGAGTGTCGTCGTATATGGCGAACAGTATCACAAAGTTGGGTTATCTGTCTGGAAGAAGGTTTTCGCCCGCTAGTGACGAGGGAGAAACGGTTGACGTCTTGGGTTTCGTTGTATTTAGCCTGTCGGAGACATTCTTTAGCGGGAAGGAGGTCGTAGACTTCGGCTTGCGTCTTGTAGTGAGAGGATTGTGCACACCATTTGCAGTTCTCCGGACATCTGCCGGACTTGGCATTAATGATAGAACACATGTCGAATTCGTGTGAAGCACGTGCGACGGTAATCTCGTGCGCGGCGGCATAGAGCGCCTCGCTGTCAGCCATATTGGCCAGCCAAGCGGCTTGGTCGGGCGATATGTCAATGCCTGCCAACACTTGGTCTTTGATTTCTTGAAGTGTCATAAATGTATGATAAGGGATAGTTTGTGCAGCATTCTGCTTGCGAAGGGCAACGTCCACCACATTGGTATGCAGATGACCGATTTGGAATTCACGTCCCATACTTGCAAAGGCAGCATAGTTCTTCCTGCCCCAGTAGCGGAAACGGGAAAGGAGGGTACGTGTGGTCTGTATATGACGTTGTTTCTTCATTTGGTTCTTGTTTTAAAGGTAAGAACGGGGCAAATGTACAAAGATTCTTTGGATAAGCAAGCAAGTTAGAGATTTCTGATGTATGTATTTTTATTTCTTCTTCCTATATTCTTTGCGCAAATGGAAGTTGAAGCCTGCATACACTTGAAGTGTGCCGAATCCGTTGTCCAAAGAGAAATTGTTCCGATGATAATTATAGTTTTTTCCAACAAAGGAGGAACCGACAAAATACTTTCCGTTATTGTAGACAATGCCTGCGCGAATCAGAAAGTCGAGGTTGAATTTACTGTACCATTGTTTTCCTTCGTGGGTTTCCGCATCTACGTCGGAAGCCTTGTAGGCAATGGCGGGGGTGAGAGAGATACAAGCCAGGCAATTACGCGCAAATACCCAGTTGTAGGCATAACCGAAACTGATATTGGCATTGGTGTATTTGATTTTATTGACTTTCATACCCGGATTCATCTTTTCTTGAATATACTCGGGTAATTCTTCATAATCAAAATCAAGGTTGTGCTTTGAAATAGAAAAACCTGCAATGAATGTACCTGCATTACGACGCTGGTTGGTTGACTGGCTAAAAGCAGCCGGATAGGAAAACTTCCGGTTATTAAATATATAATATAAATTCAAGCCTTTGATATCTACTTTCAGGCCATTGAAGTTTTCGGAATAATTGGAAGGAATCTCGTCATAGAATCCTCTGATTTTATGAATTTTATAATTGTTTCCCGTGCGACGATAGAAAATATCTACACCCAGCTTGGAACTGTAAAGGCTTAGGTCGAACTCCGTACCTTTATTCTTTCGGTTGGTTTTCCTGTAAATATCGTCCACATCAACAGACCAGCCCAGGAAAATCCACCTCCAGCCAAAGTACAATCCGATTTTGTTATGTGGATTGGGGGAGAAACTGAGCTTTTGAGGTTGGGGCAGGTCACTACTGACCGAGTAGTATTCGAAGTTGCTGAAATGAGTGGCCATTAGCGCATAATTATATCGGTTGGGACTGATATAGAGCGTATCGAAATCACTGAAGTTCATGAATTTTTTGATGGCTCTTTTAAAGGCGCTCGGTCGGACGGATGTGAGCGAGTCGGCTTCTATATTGTCATTCATGAGACTGTCCCTCTTTTCAGTTTGAGCCTGCAAAGAGAGTGACAGCAGCAGAAAGAAAGATAGAATAAGCCGTTTCATCATAAGGTTCTTCGTTACTGTTATAGATGTTGTTCGTTTCACGAAAGTACTATCTTTCGCTGATTTATGCTAACAATCATCTAAAAAATGTTTCGTTTCCTAAACAAAAAACTTCTCTATACTGTTAATTACGGCAAGCAAATAAATATTAAGCCACAAAATTATGAGAATCTATTTACATTTATTAGCAGCGTTTTTTCTGTTTTTTGCAGGAAGTATATATGCAAATACACAACAGGAAAAACGCGTGACGGGGACAGTAACTTCCGAAGGGGAACCACTGCCCGGTGTTTCCGTACAACTGAAAGGGGCTTCTTCCGGTACGATTACCGATATTGATGGAAATTACTCTATTGAAGCTCCCGTCAACGGTACGTTAGTTTTCCGCTTTGTAGGAATGAAAACAGTGGAACAACCGGTCAATAACCGGAATGTGATTAACGTGACGCTGGACTCCGAAAGTAAGGAACTGGAAGAAGTAATGGTAGTAGCCTATGCTACCGCCAAGAAATATAGCTTTACCGGGGCTGCTTCGACAATGAAGGCAGGCGAGATTGAGAAGTTGCAGACTTCCAGCGTATCACGTGTATTGGAAGGCACTGTATCCGGTGTACAGGCAAGTGCGGCAAGCGGTCAGCCGGGAACGGATGCGGAAATCCGTATTCGTGGTATCGGCTCTATTAATGCTTCCAGTGCCCCGCTGTATGTGGTGGACGGTGTTCCGTTCGATGGTAGTGTCAATTCTATCAATCCCGATGATATATCTTCAATGACTGTCCTGAAAGATGCCGCATCGGCTGCCTTGTATGGTTCGCGTGGTGCGAATGGTGTGATTATCATTACTACCAAGCAGGGACAGCAGGACTCGAAGGCGACGGTAAAAGTGAAAGCGTCTTTAGGAGGTTCCAATCGTGCTGTCCGTGATTACGACCGTGTCAGTACGAATCAGTACTTTGAACTGTATTGGGAAGCGCTGCGCAATCAATATGCCAAAAGCTCGGATTATACTCCTGTAACTGCCGCCACTCAGGCTTCCAGGGATTTGGTGACGAAATTAATGGGTGGAGGTCCCAATCCTTACGGTCCGCAGTATGCGCAGCCTGTCGGTACGGACGGAAAATTGGTAGCGGGCGCCCGTCCGTTATGGGATTCTGACTGGAGTGACGCTATGGAACAGCAGGCACTCCGTACGGAATTGAATTTGAGTGTTTCCGGTGGCGGTAAAGCCAATCAGTATTTCTTTTCCGCCGGATACCTGAATGACAAAGGTATAGCACTCGAATCCAGTTACCAGCGTTTTAATCTTCGTTCGAATATAACCAGTGAAATAACTTCTTGGTTGAAGGGTGGCGTCAATTTGAGTTTCGCCCATTCCATGCAGAATTATCCGGTATCGTCAGATTCTAAAACCAGCAATGTAATTACAGCAGGACGTACAATGCCCGGTTTTTATCCGATTTATGAGATGAATACCGACGGAAGCTATAAACTGGACGATAGCGGAAACCGGATTTACGATTTCGGCTCTTACCGTCCTTCAGGCTCTATGGCGAACTGGAACTTGCCCGCCACTTTACCTTTGGACAAATCGGAACGGATGAAAGATGAAGTTTCCGGTCGTACTTTTCTGGAAGCTACGATTATTGAAGGATTGAAATTCAAGACAAGTTTTAATTTCGATTTGATAAACTACAATACGTTGGATTATACAAACCCGAAATTGGGTCCTGCCAAGGAAAACGGAGGTGGTGTCAGTCGGTTGAATACCCGTACTTTCTCCTGGACGTGGAATAATATTGTCACGTATGACAGGACTATCGGTGAACATCATTTGAATGTCCTTGCCGGTATGGAGTCTTACTCTTATCGGTATGATGAACTGACGGCTTCACGTTCTAAAATGGCGCAACCTGATATGCCGGAACTGGTAGTGGGTTCGCAATTGACAGGAGGTTCGGGCTATCGTATTGATTATGCTTTGGTTGGTTATCTTACCCAGTTACTCTATGACTACCGGAATAAGTATTTCTTCTCTGCTTCTTATCGACGTGATGGTTCTTCCCGTTTTGCACCGGAGACTCGTTGGGGAAACTTCTGGTCATTGGGTGCTTCATGGCGTGTCGATCGGGAAAGTTTTATGGCTTCCACTTCAGACTGGCTTTCTGCCCTGACGTTGAAGATGAGTTATGGTGCGCAAGGAAATGACAACCTGGGTACATACTATGCAAGCAAAGGGCTTTATTCAATTGTTTCCAACTTGGGAGAAAATGCGTTGGTGTCCGACCGCATGGCAACCCCAAATCTGAAATGGGAAACGAACCTGAACTTTAATGTCGGCATTGATTTTTCTCTGTTTAACAACCGTTTCTCCGGTTCGTTCGACTTCTTTACCCGTCGTTCGAAAGATTTGCTTTATTCGCGTCCGATAGCTCCTTCTTTGGGATATGGCTCTATTGACGAAAACGTGGGAGCGTTAAAAAATACGGGTATTGAAATGGTTCTTAACGGAACGATTATTAATCAGAACGGTTGGGTATGGAAACTGGGAATGAACCTGACGCATTATAAGAATAAGGTGACGGACCTTCCTTTGAAGGATATGCCGAGAAGTGGCGTGAACAAGTTGCAGGTAGGCCGTTCGGTCTACGATTTCTACATGATAGAGTGGGCAGGAGTAGATCCGGAAAATGGAGATCCGCTGTGGTATATGGATGAGAAAGATGCAAATAAAAATCCGACTGGAAGACGTGTCACAACAAACGATTATAGTTCGGCTGACTATTATTATGTCAATAAGTCGTCTCTTCCGAAGGTGTATGGCGGATTCAATACGTCTCTTTCCTGGAAAGGATTCGATCTTTCGGCCATCTTTGCCTATAGTATCGGTGGATATATCTACAATCGTGATATAACGATGATTCTGCACAATGGTAGCTTGGAAGGACGCGACTGGTCGACGGAGATTCTAAGAAGATGGACGCCCGACAATCGTTATACAGATGTTCCTGCCTTGAGTACTACTTCTAATAACTGGAACTCGGCTTCTACCCGTTTCTTGCAGAATAATTCGTATATGCGATTAAAAAACCTGACACTTTCCTATAACTTGCCCAAACAGTGGATCAGTAAGTTGTCATTGAGCAGTGTGCAGGTGTATGTGCAAGGAGATAATCTGTTTACCATTCATCGGAATCAAGGACTGGACCCTGAACAGGGAATTACCGGTATCACTTATTACCGTTATCCGGCTATGCGAACCATTTCCGGAGGTATCAACATTTCTTTCTAAATTCAGACTAAATTATGAGAAAAATAAAAATACAATCCATTCTTGTAGCTGTTGCCGGTCTTTTTCTGGCAACGAGCTGTAGCAGTAGCTTTTTGGATACAGATCCCACAGATGCGGTAAGTTCGGATAAGGTATCTGTACCCGAAAATGCGGAAGCACTTGTAAATGGTGCCTGGTATAATCTGTTCGATTATTCAAGTACCTATGCCAATATTGGTTATCGGGCACTTCAGTGTCTGGATGATATGATGGCAAGTGATGTTGTTTCCCGTCCGAAATATGGTTTTAATTCTTCGTATCAGTTTAATGATATAGCACTTTCTTCGAACAGTAGAACAGAGTTTGCCTGGTATCTGATATATAAAACGATAGATAATTGCAATACTGCCATTTCTATCAAGGGGGATTCGGAAGAACTCCGACAGGTACAGGGACAAGCATTGGCATTGCGTGCTTTCTGCTATTTGCATCTGGTACAGCATTATCAATTTACCTATTTGAAGGATAAGGATGCGCCTTGTGTTCCTATTTATACCGAACCGAGTAATAATGAGACAGTGCCGAAAGGAAAATCGACAGTGGCACAGGTTTACCAGCGTATTTTTGACGATTTGAACTTGGCGCAGGATTATTTGAAAAACTATGTTCGCAGTGGTGATAACCAGAAGTTCAAGCCGAATGTAGCAGTCGTCAACGGCCTTCTGGCTCGTGCCTACTTGCTGACCGGACAATGGGAAGAAGCCGCAAAAGCTGCCGAATCCGCCCGTGAAGGATATTCTCTGATGACAACCACTGCCGAATACGAAGGATTTAATAATATCTCCAATAAGGAATGGATATGGGGATTCCCTCAAATACCTTCCCAATCGGATGCCAGCTATAACTTCTATTATTTGGATGCCACATACGTCGGAGCTTATAGCAGTTTTATGGCTGATCCTCATTTAAAAGATACCTTTACCGAAGGTGATATTCGTTTGCCTTTGTTTCAGTGGATGCGTGAAGGATATTTGGGATATAAGAAATTCCATATGCGTGCAGATGATACGGCTGACTTGGTCTTGATGCGTGCTGCTGAAATGTATTTGATAGAAGCTGAAGCAAAAGTACGCGATGGCGTGGCGTTGGCGCAGGCTGTTGCACCCTTGAACACGTTGCGTAATGCCCGTGGAGTAGGGGATTATGAGGTAACGGGAAAATCACAGGAAGATGTAATCAATGAGATTCTGATGGAACGTCGCCGCGAACTTTGGGGAGAAGGATTTGGTATTACAGATGTACTTCGTACACAAAAAGCTGTGGAGCGTACAGCCTTGTCGGAAGATGAACAAAAAATGGAAGTAGACTGTTGGCAGGAAGATGGTAGCTTTGCCAAACGTAATCCATTGGGACATTGGTTTCTTAACTTCCCGAACGGAAAGCCGTTTATAGTAAATAGCACTTATTATTTGTATGCTATCCCGCAAAAAGAAATTAATGCTAATCCTAACATATAAATAGCTCTCTTAATTTTTTGACTTTGACCTTAACTTGTGAGTCGGCATGCATCGTGAGGATGCGTGCCGACTATTTTCTATATTGAGGATATTATTTTATATTTTCTGTTTCTTCAAATTAGGCAGAAAGAACGTGACTAATCCCAGCAACGGCATATAAGCACAGATATTGTAAACATACTCAATGCTCGTCTTATCCGCTAAGTTACCAAGCACAGCCGATGCAACGCCGGCAACTCCGAAAGCAAATCCAAAGAACAGTCCTGATATTAATCCGAGCTTGGTCGGAAGCAACTCTTGTGCATAAAGTAATATGGCGGGAAAAGCGGAAGAAAGCATCAATCCTACGCAGAAACTAAGAATAATAGTCCATACCAGATTAGCGTGAGGCATTAATAAACTGAACGGGGCAGCTCCCAAAATTGAGGCCCAAATAACATATTTTCTACCGACACGGTCGCCCACAGGACCGCCAATCAATGTCCCGATAGCGGTAGCAACTAAGAATATGAATAAATATAGCTGTGATTCCTGTACCGTAACATTGAATTTGTGAATCAGATAAAATGTATAATAACTGGTCAGACTTGCCATATAGATATATTTTGAGAAAATCAATATCAATAATATACCGATAGAAATAGCCGTTTTATCCATTGGTAAAGGGAGGTGGACCGGCTTTCTGATGCTGACCGTCTGAGCCTTCATACGATTGAGATAAGACTTATACCATTTACATATCGGATACATGACGGCAATTGCTGCCAATGCGACAAATGCGAATATAAGAAGGTGTTGTCTTCCATAGGGAGCTACCAGTAAAGCTACTAGTAAAGGGCCTAATGAACCGCCAAAATTACCACCCACCTGAAAGAGTGACTGTGCCAATCCGCGTTTCCCGCCCGAAGCAAGGAATGTGATGCGCGAGGCTTCCGGGTGCAATACGGAAGAACCGATTCCGATTAAGAATACAGACAATAATATCCAATAAAGATTATCAGAAAAAGCTAAGTTTATCAGCCCTATCATAGTGAAGCTCATTCCGATAGGCAATGACCACGCGACGGGATATTTATCAAAGATAATTCCCGTAATCGGCTGAAAAACCGAAGCTGAAAGTTGATAAACCAATGTTATCAGTCCGATTTGAGCGAAACTAAGTCCTAAGTCATCTTTGAATAGAGGATAAGAGGCCGATAAAACCGATTGTAAAAGGTCATTGAGGCAATGTGAGAGACTCAATGCGATTAAAATGGAGAATGTAATTTTTCCTACGGGTTGTTCCTGATTCTGTACCATAATACCTGTTCTTTAGAGATGTTCCTGAAAAATTGGCTGCAAAGGTACGCAAACTTCCCGTTTCTCAATATATTTGCTACGATTAATTCTATATGATATGAAGAAAGTAGTGCTGGCGATAGATTCTTTTAAAGGTTGTCTGTCCTCGATTGAAGCGGATAAGACTGCCGAGCAGGGTATAAAGATAGTTTGTCCGGATTGTGAAGTCATTTCTTTGGCAGACTCTTTTTTTACTTCAAGAGAATAGTCTCTGATAATAAAACCCTAGAACTAAGGATTGTAAATTGTCGTTAATTCATTTTTGACTGACTGAACCATTCGCCACACCTGCTGTTGTTAAATAAAAAAGGAGGATGATATGAGCTTTATTTGGTATATTATTATTGGTATTGTGGCCGGATTCCTTGCAGGCAAAATTATGCGCGGCGGAGGTTTTGGTCTTGTAATAAATTTATTACTTGGTATTCTAGGAGGTGTATTAGGCGGTTGGGTATTTGCCCTTTTCGGACTTGCAGCCTCGGGATTGATAGGAAGTTTGATAACTTCTACAGTGGGGGCTATTCTTGTATTATGGATTGCTTCTTTATTCTCAAAATCCAAATAGGTATTTTATATAATTTATTTTTAATCTAAAAAAACTGAACTTAATTATGGAATGTAGACATGGAAATTTCTGGATTGGACTCGGAATAGGTTCTATCCTTGGTGCTGTTGTTTATCGTCTTTCACGTACAGCAAAAGCTAAACAACTGGAAAGTGAAATTTATGACGCTATCCACCGCATTGGTCGTGATGCTGAGGTGGCAGCAGCTTGTGCAGAGAAGAAAGCAATGAATCTTGGATTGAAAGCGGTAGAAACCGGAGCTGAAATAGCTGATAAAGTGGCAGCAGAAGCTGATAAAGTCGCTGGAAAAGCAAAAGAAAAATGGGAAAAATAACATTCCCAGAATTGGTAATCAGTTAACATCTAATTGATTACCAATTTCTTTTTTACCATTCTATTTGCTTTTATATACACTGAATATTTTCATGTGTTCGTGCACACTTTACCATTTCTCTATTCTTTCTGTCTTTTTTCAGTGATCAAAAGTCTTTCTTTTCTTTTCTGTATCCATTCTCTGGAGTGCTTTTTCTTAATGTTTTTATCTTTTTTCTTATGTTTAATAACATGTATATGTTTGTTGTCGTTGAGGTAAGTGTTTGATAATTAGTTTTATAGTTCGTTTTATGACTTCATGTGTGTGCGCACACACTATTGCTTAATTCAATAATTCATTTTACTTTTGTCGACGAAAAACAAGATACTTATTAAGAATGGACAAAGAATTCTCAAATATTCGTATTGTAGACATCGCTAAAATGGCGGGTGTCTCTGTCGGTACGGTGGATAGAGTCATTCATAATCGTGGACGGGTATCTGAAGAAAACAGGAAAAAAGTGCAGGCTATTCTGGAGATGGTTAATTACCAGCCTAATCTCATGGCACGTTCATTGGCGTCTAAGAAACAGTATCACTTTATTGCAATCACCCCGTCTTTTGCTCAGGGAGAGTATTGGGAAGCCATTTCGGAAGGCATTGATAAGGCTGCATCCGAAATGGGGGCTTATAATATAACTATCACGAAACTCTTTTTTGACCAGTATGACAACAAAACTTTTGATGATATAGTCCGCAATCTGTTGGACAAGAAGGTGGACGGTGTGTTAATTGCCACATTGTTTACCGATTCAGTTATCCGGCTTTCGCGGGAACTCGACCGATTCGAAATTCCCTATATTTATGTTGATTCCAATATTGAGGGACAACATCAACTAGCCTATTTCGGTACAGAATCTTATGATGCCGGAGTTATTGCCGCCAGGTTGCTGACAGATAGAATCTCTCCCGCTTCCGATATTCTCATGGCACGGATTATCCATAGCGGAAAGAATGACTCTAATCAGGGAAGAAACCGTAGAGAGGGATTTTGCCGTTACCTAAAAGAAATGAGATTCACCGGAAGTCTGCATGAAGTGGAGTTGAAAATCAATGACTCGGTATACAATTTCACAAAACTTGATGAAATCTTTGAATCAAATCCGAATATCGAAGGAGCTGTTATTTTCAATTCTACCTGCTATATTTTGGGAAATTACCTGAAAGCAAGAGCCATGCAATCGGTAAAACTGGTAGGGTATGACCTTATCGAGAGAAATACGCAGTTACTTTCGGAAGGAGTGATTACCGCATTGGTTGCACAGCGTCCCGAACGGCAGGGATATGAAGGAATTAAATCCTTATGCAATCATCTGTTGTTCAAGCAACATTCTGAAATGGTAAATCTGATGCCGATAGATATTCTCCTGAAAGAGAATCTGAAATATTATCTGAACAATAAGCTATAAACATATAAATTTTTTAGAAACCATGAATGAATTATTTAACGTAAAGGACAAAGTTGTTGTAATTACCGGTGGAGCCGGAATCTTAGGTAAAGGAATTGCTGCATACCTCGCAAAAGAAGGTGCAAAAGTTGTTGTGCTCGATAGAAGCGAAGAAGCAGGAAAAGCATTGGTAGACAGCATCAAAGCTGAGGGCAACGAAGCTATGTTCCTTTATACTGATGTAATGGACAAAGAAGTATTGGAAGGCAACAAAGTGGAAATTATGAAAGCTTATGGCCGCATTGATGTACTGCTGAACGCTGCCGGTGGTAACATGGCAGGTGCAACAATCGCGCCGGACAAGACTTTCTTCGACTTGCAGATTGACGCTTTCAAAAAGGTAGTAGACCTGAACCTGTTCGGTACAGTGTTACCTACAATGGTATTTGCTGAGATCATGGTAGAACAGAAGAAAGGCTCTATCGTAAACTTCTGCTCTGAATCAGCTCTTCGTCCGTTGACTCGTGTAGTAGGATACGGTGCGGCAAAAGCTGCTATCGCCAACTTTACTAAATATATGGCTGGTGAACTGGCTCTGAAATTCGGTAACGGCTTGCGCGTAAACGCTATCGCTCCGGGCTTTTTCCTGACAGAACAAAACCGTACATTATTAACTAATCCTGATGGTTCTTTGACTGACCGTTCAAAGACAATCCTTGCTCATACTCCGTTCAACCGTTTCGGCGAACCGGAAGATCTTTATGGAACAATCCATTATCTGATTAGTGATGCTTCTAACTTCGTAACAGGTACAGTAGCTGTTATCGATGGTGGTTTCGACGCATTCTCTATCTAATTTATTTCAATCATAATCAGTAATCTATAAATAACAGCTATATATGTATTTATGTGAACAAACTTGGCGCTGGTATGGTCCTAACGACCCGGTAAGCTTGTGGGATATTAAACAAGCCGGCGCTACCGGTATAGTAAACGCGCTTCATCATATTCCGAATGGTGAAGTATGGACAGTAGAAGAAATCATGAAGCGTAAGCAAATGATTGAAGAGGTAGGTCTGACATGGTCTGTTGTAGAAAGTGTACCTGTGCACGAACATATCAAGACACAGACAGGCGACTTCATGAAATATATCGAGAACTATAAGGAAAGTATCCGTAACCTGGCAAAATGTGGCGTAATGGTAGTTACTTACAACTTTATGCCTGTATTGGACTGGACACGTACTGATCTTGCCTATACACTGCCCGACGGCTCTAAAGCGCTTCGTTTTGAAAAAGCGGCTTTCGTAGCTTTCGACCTTTTCATCTTGAAACGTCCGAACGCAGAAAAAGACTATACTCCTGAAGAAATAGCCAAAGCGAAAGCTCGCTTTGAACAGATGAGCGAAGACGATAAGAATCTCTTGGTTCGCAACATGATTGCCGGACTTCCGGGCTCTGAAGAAAGTTTCACAGTAGAACAATTTCAGGAAGCGCTCGACCGTTACAATGACATTGACGCTGAAAAACTTCGTTCCAACCTGATTTTCTTCCTGAAAGAAATTGCTCCCGTTGCCGATGAAGTAGGAGTGAAGTTGGTGATTCACCCGGATGACCCTCCTTATACAATCTTAGGTCTGCCGCGTATCCTGAGTACGGAAGAAGACTTCAAAAAACTGATTGAAGCCGTACCTAACGAATCCAACGGTCTTTGCCTGTGTACAGGCTCTTTCGGTGTACGTGCTGATAATGACCTTGCCGGTATGATGGAACGTTTCGGTGACCGTGTAAACTTTGTACATTTGCGTAGTACACAGCGTGATGAAGAAGGCAATTTCTACGAAGCAAACCATTTGGAAGGAAACGTAGATATGTACAATGTAATGAAAGCTCTTATTCTTCTGCAACAACGTCGCAAATGCTCTATCGCTATGCGTCCCGACCACGGGCATCAGATGATTGATGATTTGAAGAAGAAGACAAATCCGGGGTATTCTTGTTTAGGACGCCTTCGCGGATTGGCAGAACTTCGCGGTTTGGAAATGGGCATCGCTAAGTCTATCCTTTAATTTGAGTACATAATTAGCATTTTATTATAGAAGCACTACGGCTATTATTGATTGAGATAATAGTTGTAGTGTTTTTTATTTGGTCTTTTTCACTGTTACCGTTTGAGGAATGAGTGAATCGAATAAGTCTCCGACGTGCGTATCTTTATTTGCTTTTTTCGCTGGCTTCGCTTTTTTCGGTTCAGGAATAATTAGTAATGCAATTTGGGCGCAGGCTTCTGCGTCAGCAAGTGCGTGGTGGTGATTCTCCAAGTTATATCCGCATCGTTCTGCTACTGTATGCAACTGATGATTGGGCAGGTCCTTTCCGAACACTTTCCTTGAAGTACGGCAGGTACAATAAAACTTGTAATTAGGATAAGTCATACCATATAATTCGTGAACAGCACGGAGGCAACCTTCATCAAAAGGACTATTGTGAGCTACAAGCGGAAGTCCTTCCAGCAACGGCTTGATTTCCGCCCATACTTCAGGAAAATCATCCGCTTCCATAGTGTCATCGTAGGTAAGTCCGTGGATAGCTGTTGTCCATTGAGTATAATAGTTGGGTGCAGGACGAATCAGACGATAGATTTTATTCACAATCCTACCGCCTTTTACGATGACAATACCGACACTGCATACACTGGTACGCTTGCCATTGGCAGTTTCAAAGTCGATTGCTGCAAAGTCTTTCATTAGTCCGTTGTTTTTTGAATACAAATGTATTGAATTAGAATTTATTCTCTCTATATTTGCCTGTAAAATATATCAATGTATACAGAATATCAGCCTTCTCATTTGCTTGCTCCCTATATTGACAACTATTGGGAATTTAAAGGTAACCCGGAATATGGTATGCGCATCCATATTCTGCCGGATGGTTGTACCGATTTTATTTTTACGCTTGGAGAAGTCGCAGATACAGTGGAGGAAGAAAGCTTGATTATGCAACCTTATCGTTCGTACTTTGTGGGGCCGATGACGAAATATTCCGAACTGATTACATATTCCGAATCGGTTCATATGTTTGGTGTTCGTTTTTTGCCTTGCGGATTGTCCTGTTTTACAAAGTTGCCTTTACATGAATTTGTAAATGATAGAATCAGTACAAGGGAAATGAAAGCAGTTTTTGATGATACTTTTGTTGAAAGGCTATGCGAGCAAGAACATATAGGCGACCGGATACGGATAGTAGAAAAATATTTGTTGTCGTATCTGTCTCGTCATTATGAGTCTGCCGATTCTCATATTGTTGTGGCGGTGGATATAATCAATCAGTTCGGAGGAAAACGTCCTGTTCGTAGTTTGATCGATGAGGTCTGTTTGTGTCAGCGCCATTTTGAACGGAAGTTCAAGTATTATACCGGATTCACTCCGAAAGAATACAGCCGTATTGTCAAATTCAAGAATGCCGTAGAATTGTTAAGGAATACAACATCTCCCAATTTATTGACTACGGCAGTGAATGCGGGATATTATGACTTGGCGCATTTCTCAAAAGAGATTAAGACATTATCGGGCAGCACTCCTGCCTCATTTCTTTCGATTACAATACCGGATGATACGACGTTGACCTATATCGAACCGCAAAAGTAGGTTTGTAAAAGTCGATTTTTTACAATAGAACAGAGGTTTATGCCATTATCTTTGCAGGTATAATATAAATCCAATAAGATTATGTCAACAAAAACAATGAAAGAGAAAGCAACCGAGTTGTTGCAGAGATGTGAAGTTGTAGTGCTTGCTTCTGTAAACAAAGAGGGATATCCCCGTCCTGTGCCGATGAGCAAGATTGCAACAGAGGGAATTTCTACTATTTGGATGTCTACCGGAGCGGACTCATTAAAGACTATCGACTTTCGTAAGAACCCGAAAGCCGGATTATGCTTTCAGGATAAGGGAGACAGCGTAGCCTTAACGGGAACTGTAGAAGTGGTAACGGACGAGAAAATGAAAAAGGAACTTTGGCAGGACTGGTTTATCGAGCATTTCCCCGGTGGCCCTACCGACCCGGGCTATGTACTGCTGAAATTTGAATCGAATCACGCGACTTATTGGATTGAAGGGACATTTATTCATAAGAAACTGGACTAGTCCTTCATACATTCTTATTCCCGTGGGATATGGAAATATAAAAAGAGAGAAACATTCTTTCCTTCCGAAGAAGAATGTCTCTCTCTTTCTGATGATAGTTGGATAGATAGTATATCTATTCTCCGTGTTTCATTTAGAATTCGAACTTCTCCAGTTTCATTTCAGCTAATTCCTGAATGATACCTACATATTTGCCGAAATGCGGAGACTTCTCGTGAGTTGCCAATACCTCAGCATTCTGCCATGTTTCACAAATCATGAAAACGTCGTGACGGGTACTGCTTTCGAAAGTATCATAAGCAATGCATCCTTCTTCCTTTAAAGAGCAAGTAGTTAGTTCCTTAGCTGCTTCAATCGCTTTTTCGCGGTTTGTCTCGCTTACGCGGACGAAAACATTCAATCTAATCATAGTCTTTATTATTAAATGATTAAAAATAGCTTTATCACATCTTGGTGAATAAATCGCAGGCAAAGATACTATTTTTGTGCTTTGTCGGATAGCTTGTTCTTTAAATTTCATCAAAACGTCATATAATCATCAAAAAAAACGATTATATTTATTCTGGAATCAAAAAGCAACTATTTTGGACGCAACTCTTAATTTTTTTCTGGCTTAATATTAGCCTCACGAACCACAGGCTAATTTCTTTCGTTTGAGTAATTCCACTCGAGCCGTTTTTCATTTTGTTATTTACTGCATAGTTTCTTTTCTTTTGGGCAAACAGCCTTATAAGTATAAAGTAAAGAAAGGAGATGTTATTTTGATACATAGAAAGTGCTTGTTTGATATTTTAGAATGAAGTTCGTAATATGGATTTTTTTTATAGCTTTGTGAACTGATGGCATATAAAAAGTAATAACACCCTAATAATCGAAGATATGAGAAAAGTATTTTTATTGGCTTTTGCCTTGTTCGCATGGAATATCCTTGCCAATGCTCAGGAAAGTGATGAAAGATATATTGAAGTGACCGGTTCTTCGGAGATAGAAGTCGTCCCGGACGAAATACACTTTCTGATTCAGATAAAGGAATACTGGGAAGAAGAATATACGGGTAAATCAAAGAAAGAGGAAGATTTTCGGACGAAAGTGCCGTTGACTGTGATAGAGAAAGATTTGCGTAAAAGTTTGCGTAAAATAGGAATATCGGATGAGGCTATCCGTACGCAGGAAGTAGGGGACTATTGGCGTCAGAGAGGGAAGGAATTCCTGATTGGCAAACAACTGGATATTCGTCTTACGGATTTCGAGCAAATCAATTCCATTATCCGGTCTGTCAATACATGGGGCATTGAATCAATGCGTATCGGGGAACTGAAACATAAGGACTTGCCGATGTATAGGAAGCAGGGAAAGATTGAAGCATTGAAAGCAGCCCGTGAGAAAGCATCCTATCTGGTGGCAGCAATGGGACAGCAATTGGGTGAAGTCATTCGTATCATCGAACCTGCCGATAACAATATAAGCCGTTACCTTCCTTTCCAGGCACAGAGCAATGTCAGCATGGGGACGGCGGCTACCGAACAGTACCGTGTCATCAAGCTGAGATATGAAATGACCGCCCGTTTTGCCATAAAATAAAAAATGCCTATTTTGGGGTATAAGAAAACCGGATTCCTGCAAATCATCGAACCTAAGATTATCATCCGTAAGGCGGGTAGAAACAATGCGTATATAACTGCTGTTTTGGATAAAAGCTGTTCGGTTGCTCAGGCGAAGCGTGAGGAACTGAAGTTGAAATTCTCCTGATCTGGTAGTCGCTTGGATGAACTCTGCTTATCCGATGAAGATATCAGAGAAGATCGGAGTGGCATACAATCCTTCTTTCTTTGGATACACAAGCTATCGAAAAGTACCAGAATAAACTGGATGCGAAAACCACCGTCGGCGAACTGTTGGCTGTCAATGCGCAGCCGCAGAGATTGAAGTTGGTTGATACGCCGGAAGCGGAGAAGTATATATCCGTGAATGGGCATTGAATACTGCTGCCGTGACTAGAGCGGGAAGGAATGTGTTTTATGTATGGAAACAGGAAGAATGAGATGATTTAAAAATAGTTTTTCAGAGGTAATTTCAGAAAAGGAATATTGTCTGATAACACATATTAAGCCTGATAATTTGTCAGTTCTCTTTCATACCCCTATATTTGTTCCCGCTATTCTATATAATCAATAGAGGGAGAATGTATCATAAGAGAAAAACAAGAGCGTACATAGCATGGGTGTTGTTCATGACATTCATTCCGTTCTTTGTAGTGAAGACCTTTCACTATCATGGAAGCGAGGATGAAAAGTCATGTTCTCATGCCGGGCATTCTCACAAATCATCCGATGATTGTGCGATATGCCAATACTCCCTTTCTCTCTTTACTGAACCTCAACCGGTAGAATTTCATTGTACATTAACGCTCGTGCCTTACGAGCCGGTTGTTTATCAGGATAAGGTCGTTTACAAACGGACTTATTCACATCAATTGCGTGCACCCCCTGTTGCATAATTACATAATCAAACTTTTCAAGAAGGCAGGCTTATCGTAACCTGTCCTCACATTCATTTTACACATTATATAAAAGATTGTAATTGATGCGTATCGGAATTATTTCGGGCGTATTGGGGCTGACTGTAGTCTTACCCGCCCACGCACAGAAGTCCGATTCAATCAAGAGTTTACTTTTGCCTGATGTCGTTGTGACCGAGTCGTACCAGCAACGTCAAGCCAAAAAGTCTGCGCTTGCGGTTGATGTAGTGGATCAGGATTTTCTGCGCAAACATTTTACGGGAAACTTCATGCAAGCAATGGAGAACATCCCCGGCGTGCAAACAATGGATATAGGTTCCGGCTTCTCCAAACCGTTGATCCGAGGAATGGGATTCAACCGGATTGCTGTACTCGAAAACGGAATCAAGCAGGAAGGACAACAATGGGGAGCCGACCACGGACTGGAACTGGATGCTTTCAATATCGGAACTGTCAATGTCCTGAAAGGTCCTTCTTCACTACTATATGGCAGTGATGCAATGGGAGGGGTGATTGACATAACTTCACCTCCCGTACCCTCGGTAGATATGTTATTCGGAGACGTTACACTTCTGGGAAAGTCCGTCAACGGAACGCTCGGAGGATCATTTATGCTGGGAATAAAGAAGAGTTTCTGGTATGCACAAGTCCGTTATTCCGAACAGCATTTCGGGGATTACCGCATCCCTACGGATACTATTGTTTACCTGACGCAAAAAATGCCTGTTTACGGGCGTAAGCTAAAGAATACGGCAGGTATTGAACGCAATATCGGATTCTTCGCCCAATATCAACGGCAAAGATATAAAGCGAACTATTCCGTAAGTAACGTCTACCAAAAAACTGGTTTCTTTCCGGGGGCGCATGGTATACCGGATGTATCCCGCGTAGAAGATGACGGGGACAGCCGTAACATGGAATTACCTTACAGCAAGGTGAATCATCTGAAGGTGACTACCCTTCAGCAGTATGCGTGGGAGAAGCTAGTTTTGTCGGGCGACTTTGGATTCCAGAATAATCACCGTGAAGAATGGAGTGTTTTCCATACCCATTACGGTTCGCAACCCGTACCGGAGAAAGACCCGGACAAGGAACTGGCTTTCAACTTGAATACTCTCAGTGCATCGGTAAAAGTCCGCTTTATCGGTTCTTCTTCGTGGGAACATGCATTGGGTTGGGACGGACAGCATCAACGGAACGATATTTCCGGTTATTCATTCTTATTGCCTGAATACTACCGTTCCACCACCGGATTGCTTTGGCTTACGACTTATAAGCCTAATAATGTTATCTCCGTCAGCGGAGGAATGCGGTATGACTATGGATATATTCATATATCTTCGCATGAAGACGCCTATCTTGCCGATTATCTCCGAAAACAGGGATATGATGAAGAACAGGTAGAACACTATAAGTGGAACAGCCATGCAGTGAAAAAGAAATTCGGTGATTATTCATTCTCTCTGGGATTGGTATGGACACCGTCCGAACGGCACATGGTAAAAGCAAACGTCGGTCGTAGCTTCCGTCTGCCCGGTGCGAACGAACTGGCGGCTAACGGTGTGCATCACGGGACCTTCCGGCATGAACAGGGAGATACAAATCTGAAATCAGAACAGGGATGGCAAATGGACGCTTCTTATAACTTACGGTATAACGGGTTTTCCATTTCCGTTTCTCCCTTCGTCAGTTGGTTTAGTAACTACATCTTTCTGCGTCCTACGGGCGAGTGGTCTGTCCTGCCGCATGCCGGACAGATTTATCGTTACACAGGAGCCGAGGCGCTGTTTGCCGGAACGGAAGCAACGATAGACATTCACTTTCTGCGTAGTTTCAATTACCGTATTTCCGGTGAGTATGTTTATACCTACAACTGCGACGAGCATATCCCGTTAAGTTTTTCTCCTCCGTTTAGTATGCGGAACACGTTGACATGGCAGAGGAAACAGGTTATGCTTTATGCAGAGTGGCAGTCCATAGCCCGGCAAAATCGCGTAGATCGTAACGAAGACCGTACACCGGGTGCAAACCTGTTCCATTTAGGCGGTTCGTTGAATATTCCCATTCGGGGGAATCAGGCAATAGAAATAACCCTGACCGCCCGGAATATTTTCAATACCCGATATTACAATCATCTTAGTTTTTACAGGAAAGTAGAAATCCCCGAACCGGGACGCAACTTCCAATTATTAATCAAAATTCCATTTAAAAAATTACTGTAATGAGAATTAAATTATATCTCCCGATAATCAGCCTTTTGGCAATGTCTGTTTTTGTATTTATCTCTTGTGACGATTCGGATAGTGATACCACTAAGCCGGTGATTGAACTGCACGAACCCGAAGAAGGGCAAGCGCTGAAAATAGGAAGTGAATACGGCGTGCATTTTGAAATGGATCTGTCGGACGACGTGATGTTGAAGTCGTATATGATTGAAATACACAGCAACTTCGATCACCATTCGCATGGAAAAAGCAGGGGGGCCGGAGAAACCATCGATTTCAGCTTCAACAAGTCTTATGATATTTCCGGAAAGAAAACGGTACATATTCATCATCATGATATTATGATTCCGAAGGATGCAACTCCGGGAGATTATCATTTAATGGTTTATTGCACGGACGCTGCAGGAAACGAGACGTATGTTGCCCGTAATATCGAATTGAGTAACGATGTAGAAGAAGAATATCATCATCATGAATAGAATAAAGGTATTATAAGTAGGTGCATTGTAAAAAATGCGACCTTTGTAGGTACAAAATTGGAGAAAGAAATTTAAAGGTGTAATAGATATTACACCTTTATTGTTTTCAAAGCTTTACTTTTGTGAAAAATACTTTTCCCTATGATAAAGTTGCCAATTATAAATCGAATTTTTCCTTCGTACAAATCGAAGATAATAGCTGTCATTGTTACCGGCGTTATCGTGGGCGGAGGAGTTTTATTTATGTATATGCTTCGGGCACATACATATTTGGGAGATGATCCGGCAGCATGTGTGAATTGCCATATCATGTCTCCTTATTATGCAACCTGGTTTCATAGTTCGCATGCCCGGGATGCTACTTGTAATGACTGTCATGTTCCTCACGAAAACGCGGTAAAGAAGTGGACATTCAAGGGGATTGACGGAATGAAGCACGTAGCGGCGTTTCTCACGAAAAGTGAGCCGCAGGTGATACAGGCACACGAAGCCAGTTCGCAAGTGATTATGAATAACTGTATCCGTTGCCATACACAACTGAATACGGAGTTTGTGAAGACGGGAAAGATAGATTATATGCTGTCGCAAGTAGGAGAAGGAAAGGCTTGTTGGGATTGTCACCGCGATGTCCCTCATGGCGGGAAGAACTCGCTGTCTACGGCTCCGGGAGCTATTGTACCGCTTCCCGAATCGCCCGTGCCGGAATGGCTCCAAAAAATGATAGATAATAAAGAATAAGCAAAATATAACTACGTAATAAAACAATAAAACCGATATAGAATGGAAAAGAAATTAAAATCATGGCAAGGATGGCTGTTGTTCGGAGGCTCAATGGTTGTTGTTTTTGTTTTGGGACTATGCGTTTCTGCATTAATGGAGAGGCGGGCGGAAGTAACTAGTATCTTTAATAATCGCAAGACTGTCATCAAAGGGATTGAAGCACGCAACGAACTCTTTAAGAATGATTTCCCTCGTGAATATCAGACTTGGGCGGAAACTGCAAAAACAGATTTCCAAAGTGAGTTTAATGGAAATGTTGCCGTTGATGTACTGGAACAACGTCCTAATATGGTAATACTTTGGGCGGGATATGCTTTCTCGAAAGATTATTCCATTCCGCGCGGACATATGCATGCTATCGAAGATATCACGGCTTCGCTTCGTACCGGAGCACCTGTGAATCCTACCGACGGTCCTCAACCGTCTACTTGCTGGACCTGCAAGAGCCCGGATGTTCCCCGTATGATGGAAGCATTGGGCGTTGATTCTTTCTATAACAATAAGTGGGGCGCCATGGGTGCGGAAATTGTGAACCCGATCGGTTGTTCCGATTGCCACGATCCGGAAACGATGAATCTTCATATCAGCCGTCCGGCTTTGATTGAAGCGTTCCAACGTCAAGGCAAGGATATCACAAAGGCTACTCCACAGGAAATGCGTTCGCTCGTATGTGCGCAATGTCACGTAGAATATTACTTCAAGGGTGACGGCAAATACCTGACTTTCCCTTGGGATAAAGGCTTTACTGTGGAAGATATGGAAGCCTATTATGATGAAGCCGGTTTTTATGATTATATTCATAAATTGAGCCGTACCCCGATTTTGAAAGCACAGCATCCGGATTACGAAATTGCTCAAATGGGTATTCACGGTCAGAGAGGTGTCTCTTGTGCCGATTGCCACATGCCTTATAAGAGTGAAGGCGGTGTGAAATTCAGCGACCACCATATCCAGAGTCCGTTGGCAATGATTGACCGTACTTGTCAGGTCTGTCACCGTGAAAGCGAAGAAACATTGCGTAATAACGTTTATGAACGTCAACGCAAAGCGAATGAAATCCGTAACCGTTTGGAGCAGGAGTTGGCAAAAGCGCATATCGAAGCTAAATATGCCTGGGATAATGGGGCGACAGAAGAGCAAATGAAAAATGTGCTTGCTCTGATTCGTCAGGCGCAGTGGCGTTGGGATTTCGGAGTGGCTTCCCACGGAGGTGCTTTTCATGCGCCGCAGGAAATTCAGAGAATCCTTTCTCATGGGCTCGATCGTGCTATGCAGGCCCGTTTAGCTGTATCTAAGGTGCTTGCGAAGAATGGATTTACCGGAGATGTGCCGATGCCTGATATTTCCACTAAAGGAAAGGCACAGCAATATATCGGTCTGGATATCGACGCGGAAAAAGCGGCCAAGGAGAGATTTCTGAAAACGACTGTTCCGGCTTGGTTGGAGAAAGCGAAATCAAATGGTCGTCTGGCACAAAAATAAGATAGTAGTATATGTGGAGCAAACCGTGGAGCTATAAAGAAGGTCTGATTATTGGTGCAGGATTATTGGTGATAGGTGCACTGCTGCAAATAACGGTAGGAGGTATCAATTGGAATCTGTTTGCCTGGCCGGTTAATTTAATAGTGTTATCAGTATATATCATTGTTCTGATAGCCATGCACCTTCTCCGTAAACGAGTCTATTTGTTTGAGTGGTTGAGCCATTATTCCGCAGCCGTTTCTTCCCTTGTCTGGGTGGTCGGTATGACGGTGGTAATGGGTCTTATCCGGCAGGCTCCTTCCGGTCATGCTTCGAATGACATACTGGGATTTTCACAGATGATTTCATCCTGGTCTTTCGTTCTGCTTTATTTATGGATGGCCACTGCATTGGGATTAACGATACTCCGTACCAGTTTCCCTTTGAAGTTCGGCCGCCTTTCGTTTCTTCTCAATCATATCGGATTATTCATTGCATTGATTGCAGCTACTTTAGGGAATGCCGATATGCAGCGACTGAAAATGACTACCCGAATGGGAAACGCGGAATGGCGGGCTACCGATGATAAAGGACAACTGACAGAACTTCCGTTGGCTATCGAATTAAAAGATTTTACTATTGATGAATATCCGCCGAAACTGATGCTGATTGATAATGAAACCGGACGTGCACTTCCCGAAAAATCTCCTGTACATTTATTGCTTGAAGAAGAAGTATACGGTGGGACTTTGCAGGATTGGGAACTGACTATTCAACAATCCATTCCAATGGCGGCCTCCGTAGCTACCGAGGATACGCTGAAGTTTACGGATTTTCATTCTATGGGAGCAACTTACGCTGTACATTTGAAAGCTGTGAACCGAAAGAACCGGCAGACGAAGGAAGGCTGGGTGAGTTGTGGGAGTTTTCTTTTCCCTTATAAGGCATTGCGCCTTGATTCTCTGACTAGCCTCGTAATGCCGGAAAGAGAACCGCAACGCTTTGCTTCGAAAGTGAAAGTCTATACGCAGGAGGGAACAATTACGGAAGATACGATTGAAGTGAACCGTCCTATGGAGATAGAAGGCTGGAAAATCTATCAGCTTAGTTATGATGAGTCGAAAGGGGGTTGGAGTGATATTAGTATCTTCGAACTGGTTCGTGATCCGTGGTTGCCGGTAGTTTATACAGGGATCGTTATGATGATGCTCGGGGCCGTTTGTCTGTTTGTGAATGCACAAAAGAGGAAAGAGGAGGAAAAGGAATGAGTTGGGAATATTTTATATTGTTTGCGGTAGTCGCATTGGTTTGTTGGAGCTTGGGGGCTTTTGCTGCTTGGAAAGGAAAGAAAACGGTATGGGCATACGGATTTACTCTGTTGGGATTGGCTGTATTTTTCTGTTTTATCCTCGGCATGTGGGTTTCTTTGGAACGTCCTCCGATGCGGACAATGGGAGAGACACGTTTGTGGTATTCTTTCTTTCTGCCGTTGGCTGGATTGATAACGTATATACGTTGGAAGTATAAATGGATTCTTAGTTTCAGTTGCGTTCTGTCATTAGTCTTTATCTGTATCAATATCTTTAAGCCGGAGATTCACAACAAGACGTTAATGCCTGCTTTACAGAGTCCATGGTTTGCTCCTCATGTTATTGTGTATATGTTTGCTTATGCTATGTTGGGGGCTGCGGTGGTAATGGCTATTTATCTGCTTTGGTTCAAGAAAGAAGAGATTGAACGGAAAGAAATGGATTTATGCGATAACCTTACTTATGTAGGTCTGGCTTTTATGACATTGGGTATGCTTACGGGAGCTATTTGGGCAAAGGAAGCTTGGGGACATTACTGGGCTTGGGATCCGAAAGAAACATGGGCAGCGGCAACTTGGTTCTCTTATCTTACATATATACATTTCCGACTGGGTAAACCGTTGAAAGTGAGTCCGGCATTAGTTATTTTGTTAGTATCGTTTGTTTTATTACAGATGTGCTGGTATGGAATCAATTATCTTCCGTCGGCACAAGGTGTCAGTGTACACACTTATAATTTGAATTGAAATATCAAATCATTTAAATTGCAATATTGATGAAAACATTTTATTGGTCATTAGTGCTTATGATGCTATTGCCAAGCATGGCATACACACAAAATACGGAGAAGGAAAATGAGTTCTCGATGTCGATGCAAATCAGACCTCGGGCGGAGTATCGGAACGGAGCTTGGTTTCCTCGCAATGAAGGGGTGAAAGCCGCATCGTCTATCAACAATCGTGCCCGTTTGTCAATTGATTACAAGCGGTCGGACTTGGAAATCAAGATGTCGGCACAGCACGTCGGAGTTTGGGGACAAGATCCGCAGATCGACAAGAACGGGCGTTTTGTCCTGAACGAAGCATGGGCAAAACTTGATTTCGGACACGGCCTTTTTGCCCAGTTGGGGCGTCAGGCATTGGTTTATGACGATGAGCGTATTTTGGGCGGATTGGACTGGAATGTAGCGGGACGTTATCATGACGCATTGAAACTGGGATATGCGAATAAGAATAATGAGGTACACCTTATTCTTGCCTTCAACCAGAATGACGAGAAGAAGATAGGCGGTACTTATTATGCTTCCGGTGCACAGCCTTATAAGAATATGCAGACTGTATGGTATCACTATAAGGCGGATGCAATTCCGTTCGGCGCTTCTTTGCTGTTTATGAACCTGGGATTGGAAACCGGGGATGCGGCTACGCAGGATTCGCATACCCGTTATCTGCAAACAATGGGAACGTATCTTACCTATAAGCCCGGTAGCTGGAGTCTGGACGGTGCTTTCTACTATCAGACGGGCAAGAATAAGGATGCTGAGAAAGTGTCGGCATTAATGGGAAGCGTGCAGGCTGCCTATGCTTTTGACAAGACATGGGGAGTTGTGGCAAGTTTCGACTATCTGAGCGGCGATAAGGGAAACGGCGACAAGTTTAAAGCGTTCGACCCTCTCTACGGAACACACCATAAGTTCTACGGAAGTATGGATTATTTCTATGCGAATCTATTTGTGAACGGTTATGCGCCGGGTTTAATGGACAGCCGTATCGGTGCTCGTTTCCGTGCGTCGGACAAGGTGGATATGGAGTTGAATTATCACTATTTCACTACCGCGGTTGAATTGCCGGACTTGAATAAGTCCTTAGGTTCGGAAGTTGATTATCAAATCAATTTGTCGGTGATGAAAGACGTAAAACTCTCTGCCGGATATTCTTTCATGCGTGGCACAAAGACGATGGATGTAGTGAAAGGCGGCAATCATAAGAGTTGGCAAGACTGGGGGTGGGTATCGTTGAATATCAATCCGAAAGTGTTTTTCACAAAATGGTAATTAAATAGGGATGACATTCTGACAAGTGTGGCGCAGCATAAAACCGAAAGTTTAAGCTGCGCCACATTTTTATTATATGAATTTCTCTAAAGCTGCTTTGTTCAGGATTTCCACCCGTTTCCCTTCCATGGTGATAAGCCCTTCCTTGATAATCTTATTAATTTCTTTCGATAAGGCAGGGCGGGATACATTGAGGTATTCGGCAAGTTGGGATTGCGTATGTGTAATCTCTACTATCAGGGAATCTTTCTTCTTATGCTCGAACAGATAAACAATGAATCTTTCCCGAACAGTCTTGCGGGAGAGGGGTTTCAGCCGTGATACGGTACAAATGTTGCAATTACCGGCAATGCAGAGAAAGTTGTGTAACACTTGCGGGTCTTGGCTGATAACTTTAAACGTAGAATCTTTGGTTGCCATAAGTATCACACTGTCTTCAAGGGCGGTGAACGTGGCAGGCAGTGTATTGTTTGGATTAAAAAGATGTGGAGTGGCAAAAGTGCGTGGCGCAATGATATATTCAATCATCACTTCGTTTCCCAGTCCGTCGATAATATCCGTGCGTAATTTCCCTTCCAACAACACATACAGTTTGTTACAAGGCGTTCCTTGTGTGACGACTATCTCTTTTTTGTCTGCTGCGTAGATTACGAAATCCAGTTTTTCTAATAAAGATTCTTTTATATTCAAGGGCAAATCCCGGAAAAGAGGGATTTGAAACAGTTTTTCTTTATGTGTGTCGGTCAGTTGTATTTTTTTCATTGCATCATGTTGTTCGTATCGTGGACAAACTTACGGAAAATCTCTGGAATAAACGAATAAAAAGGGAGAAATGGCACTGAATGGCTTATTAATAAAGCGTTTATGACGCTAAACGAAGCCAACGGGAAAAAAAGGGAAAATGCAAAGAAAAGCGGATTTAGGAAGCAGAACGGTTTTCAAATCGTTACCCGTGGAAATGTAAGATTTAACAGTTACCGTGACGTTTGCGCTGCTCTGCTTAGGTTTGCTTATCAAGGTTTAACTCGTTGATAATTAGTTTTGCAACCAAAAAAGTTAAGCATGAGCAGAAGCACATTCAAGGTGCTGCTCTACGTGAAAGGGAACAAGGCGAAAGGCAAGGGACAGGAAGCAAGGGACATCAACCTTACCTTAGACAACATCAAGGCGCAAATCATCAAGCACTATCAGCGCACATCCGACCGTGAAGCGTTTGTTACGGCTGAAATGGTGCGCAACGCCTATCAGGGTATCGGCAGCGAGTACGAAACACTTATCAAGGTATTCGACAAGGATTGCGCCAACTTCCTGAAACGTGTGGGCAAAGACCGCACCATCGGGACATACAAGGTGATGATGAGGGCACGTAATTATGTAGCCGCCTTTATCAAGTCGTTCTATAAACGAAATGATATCAAGCTACACAAATAGATTATTCACTGAAAAGCAGATAGAACAAATGAAGAAAAACAACATAGTTACCCTGCGTTTGACAGACGATGAACTCGGTTGGTTGGGTGCACTGTGCAGACGAAGCAGACAGAGCAAAAGCGAGACCATCCGTTCACTCATCATGAACAGCACGGTACGGGAACGAATCACTAAAGAGCACCTTACGGTCATCCGGCAGTTGATTGGAGAAAGTACCAATCTCAACCAGTTGGCAAGACAGGCGAATACCTACGGATTCTTTGCCGTAGCCGACAAGTGCGAGAACATGGCAAAGGAGGTGTCCCAACTCATAAACAGGCTGAAAGATGATAGGTAAACAGACGAAAGATACATCTTTCAGCGGTTGCGTGTGCTATGTGCTGAGAGAGGACAAGTCCAAATTGCTGGAAGCGGTCGGTGTGGAGGGAACGCCCGAACAGATGGCGGAGCTGTTCGAGTTGCAGACGTTGCTCAATGACAAGGTGAAGAACACGGTCGGGCATACCTCGCTCAACTTCTCACCCGAAGACGGTGAACGGTTACACCATGACGATGCGTTCATGTTGCAGATAGCCCGTGACTACATGGTGAAGATAGGAATAGTCAATACTCAGTACATTGTAGCCCGACATACCGACAGGGAGCATCCACACTGCCACATCGTTTTCAACCGTGTGGACAATGACGGCAAGACCATCAGCGACAAGAACGACTTTTACCGCAATGAGAAAGTCTGCAAGATGCTTACCGCCAAATACAGGCTGCATTTCGCCAACGGCAAGGATAATATCAAGGAAGAACGCTTGCGTCCATACGACAAGGCTAAGCATGAGGTTTACAAGGCATTGAAAGAGGAACTGCCCAATGCCCGAAGTTGGAACGGACTGAAAGAGGCTCTTTCCGAACGGGACATTGAAATGAAATTCAAGGTAAGCCGAACGACAAGGGAAGTGCAGGGCGTGAAGTTTGAGTATGGCGGCATATCCTTTTCCGGTTCAAAGGTAAGTCGGGAGTTCAGCTATATGAACATCGATTACCAGTTAAGACGGAATGCCTTTGAGGATGATTTCAACAACAGGCAGAGAGCTATCCGACAGCCCAAAGAGGAAACGGCGCAGACCGTATCGCAAAGCCATTCTGAAGATAATTTCAGCAGTGGGTTGGGATTGTTCAGCGGAATCGGTTCTTCTTTTAATGTGGCAGATGCGGAAGCCAACCAAGAGATGGCGGAGATATTAAGAAGAAAGAAGAAGAAACCCAAGCGCAAGCGTGGCATGAGATTATAACAGCTTATTTATCGATTCAAAAGATTAACGACAATGGTACAGAAAGATTTTCTATTGGATTTTGACCTCTACATTTGCGAGAGGTTCGGTTACAGAAACAGCCTTCACGTTATACCGACAATGAACGGTTGTTGCGTGGGCGTAAATATCAAGCCCGTAAAACTCTACATTCGCTTTTGGGAGTATAGCAAAGGTATGGGCGGCTTTCCAGACTGGTGCATCATTCTTGTACACTGCAACTTTGCCAAGAAGCAGGACGTGGAATTGCACGAACTTGTACGGTTCTTCAAGGAGTATGCACCACGATATGGGTACAAATACCTCTGCACCGAAGGCGGCGACTATAAGTATTATCAGACACTTGGTTTGAAGCTCATCCACAAAGGACTTTTCGGGCAATACAATTATGGATTGCCGATGAAAGATTTGAATGTCTAATACATGGTTTAGAGTTAAGGAGGGGATTTTTCCTCTCCTTTTTTCTTTCCGATACGCCACATTATCAGCAGGTACCGTTTGAAGTGCCGGATTCGTGGACTTGGACAACACTAGGAGAAATAAGTAATTATGGTGATTGCAATAATGTTTCTATCATAGATATTGCCACTGATGAATGGATACTAGAACTTGAAGATTTAGAAAAAGATACAGCTTCCATTATTCAAATGCTATCGAAAAAAGAAAGAAACATCAAAGGTGTACGTCACAAATTCGACAAAGGAGATGTATTATATTCCAAATTGCGCACATATTTAAATAAGGTGTTGGTTGCTCCTAAAACAGGGTATTGTACAACGGAAATTATTCCGTTCAATTCATATTGTGGTATTTCCAATTTTTATTTGTGTCATGTGTTGCGGTCTGCATATTTCCTTGATTATACGCAACAATGTGGTTACGGTGTTAAAATGCCAAGATTAAGCACAAATGATGCGTGCAAAGGAATGATACCATTACCACCCATTGCCGAGCAACAACGTATTGTGGTAGAAATAGAAAAATGGTTTGCTTTGATTGACCAAGTAGAGCAAGACAAAGTCGATTTGCAGACTACAATCAAACAAACCAAATCCAAAATTCTTGACTTAGCCATTCATGGCAAGCTAGTACCACAAGACCCGAATGACAAGCCAGCCATTGAACTCTTGAAACGTATAAATCCCGACTTCACACCTTGTGATAACGGACATTATCCGAACTTTCCATTTGATATACCTAAAAAATGGAATTGGGTTACACTTGGAGAAATTGGCAAATGGCAATCAGGCAGTACACCGAGCAGACTAAATAAAGATTATTATAATGGTGATATTCCTTGGCTAAAAACTGGAGATTTAAACGATGGATATATTACCCATATTCCTGAATATATAACAGAAAAAGCTCTGAATGAAACTTCTGTAAAGCTTAATCCTACAGGTAGTATATTAATGGCAATGTATGGTGCTACAATAGGTAAATTGGGAATTTTAACTTATCCAGCAACCACAAATCAAGCTTGTTGTGCTTGCGAGATTTATACCGGAATAGAAAAAGAGTTTCTTTTCTACTTTTTACTATCTCATAGAGCAGATTTTATAAAATTGGGGGGTGGTGGAGCACAGCCGAACATATCAAAAGAAAAAATAATAAATACCTATATTCCTTTACCACCTTCTGAAGAACAAAAAAGGATTGTAAATGCTGTTAATGATGTGTTTGCCCAATTAGATGTAATAATGGAGAGTCTATAAACTCTCCATTATTACATCAAGATGTTTGAATGTAACATTGATTGCTTCAACAATCCTCATTTGTTCTTTGTAAGGTGGAATTGGAACTTCTATTTCCTTGAATAGTTTCTTGTTCAAGTGAGGAATAGCAGAACCCACCTTATTCTCCCGCAATATCTTTCTGTGCAAGTTGATAACTTGTAATACATATTCGGTATTCATATTTTCGTTAATAGACAACTGTTTGAAAGTACTACCTTGATAGCCATCAATCGGAGTCCTGAATACCTCACCTGAGTTCTCTCCATCTACTAAAATCAAAAGTGAATTTGCTGATATATATTTGCCGGAATTCAAAGTCTTGGCCTCACGCTCACCACGCAAATATTTGACATCAAGATTTACTCTTTCTATGCCATTTTGCTTATCACCATCAACTAAAGCGCATAACACTTGCATGGGCGTAATCGTCCAATTATTAGGTAACTGCGGATAATGTCCGATACGTTCCTTATATTACTACCATATTCATTTTAAATCAATGTAGTATGGTAACAAAATTCAAAAATCATTTGGCAAAGACTAATCTCGCCAGGAACACCGTTACATCGTATGTTTGGACGGTGCAGTATTTCCTCAACCATTATGGGGAAGTGAACAAGAGGAACCTTTTGGCATACAAGGGGTATTTGGTAGAAAACTTCAAGCCGCAGACGGTCAATTTGCGGTTACAGGGAATCAACCAGTATTTGGAGTTTACGAAACAAGAAAAACTAAAAGTAAAGTTCGTAAAGGTGCAGCAAAAGAACTTCTTGGAAAATGTAATCAGCGATGCTGATTATAAATTTCTCAAAGCGCAACTTAAAGCCGATGGTTACGATGAATGGTATTTCGTCGTGTGGTTTATGGCTGCCACCGGAGCACGTGTTAGTGAATTACTCCACATTAAAGCGGAGCATATTAAAGTGGGTTATCTTGACCTGTATAGCAAAGGCGGAAAGATACGACGGCTATACATCCCCAAGAATCTACGAACAGAAGCAGAGAAATGGTTGAAGAATAAAGGCTTAACATCCGGATATATCTTCTTGAACCGTTTCGGACAGCGCATTACTACTCGTGGGATAGCTTCCCAACTCAAACATTTTGCTGAAAAATACGGAATGAACAAGGATGTTGTTTATCCTCATTCATTCCGTCACCGTTTTGCCAAAAATTTCCTTGACCGCTTTAATGACCTTGCTCTTCTTGCCGACCTAATGGGACATGAAAGCATAGAGACCACCCGTATCTATCTTCGTAGAACCGCCAGTGAGCAGCAGAAGATAGTGGACAAAGTGGTAAATTGGTAAAGCCACATCAGCCCTTAGAAGTGTATTCGTTTACACTTCTAAGGCTGTTTGAATGTTATCGAGAGCTGAGAATAATTCTTCTATCTTTTGGACGATGCGTTGTTGCTCGGCAAGAGGAGGCAACGGAAATAGCCATTCATCAATGTGCCCTTTATTGATAGAAGGTGAATTATCTCCTTTCATAAATTGGTTTAATCCATTTACCACATTATCAGAAATCATAAGATAATAGCAATAGTCTGAATTTAGAAGTTGTGGAATAGGACTACACACGTAAAATCCTGTTGACGCTATACAATTATCATTAGCAACCTTTGCTATATTACGTAAATACGGACGAACCATCGAAAATATAACGTCATTCTTTTGAGTGTAACGGCTGGCTCTACTTGGTGCGTTTTCTGTTTTTATTGTTTTAATTTCGCTGATTATTTGTCGTCTATTATCAATAGAATCAATATCTATATATTGAAATTCTTCATTCTTGGGTTTTGTCGATTTCATAGGTGCAAAGATGTTCTTTCCTTTTACCCAAGTCCAATTTTGTGGTAACTTCTCACTATGTCCGTTATCACAAGGTGTGAAGTCGGGATTTATACGTTTCAAGAGTTCAATGGCTGGCTCGTCATTTGGGTCTTGTGGTACGACCTTGCCATGAATGGCAAGGTCAAGAATTTTGCTCTTGGTTTGTTTAATGATTGTTTGTAAGTCTGATTTGCCTTGTTCTATTTGGTCAATCAAAGCAAACCAATGTTTAATCTCGGCAACTATGCGTTGTTGCTCTGTTAAAGGTGGCAAAGGAAACCCCATCTGTTCTAAATTGTATTTTGGCAAACCTTCACGACCACTACCCGTAATCTTCATAGATTTAGCGAAGTATGAAGATAAAACTAACGCATGAAAATATTCAGGTTCAACTAAAACTGAACGCATAATACAAACGTGTTGGCTGACATTACCACAATTAAAATCAGCAGGAACTACGACGCATCTTCCCAATGAACCACCAGTAATATTCAGCAACAAGTCGTTAGCAAGCACTTCCGTGCCTTTCATCTTCTGATGAACTTCTTCGGAAATATACTTGATGTCATCATAGACAAGTCTGTCATTATATACATTTTGCGAGCGGAAAAATGGAATCCCGTTCGCAGAATAGTTGCTTCCCCTTGGTGTGCTACCAGAACCTATCTTTGAGCATATTTCTTCAATCGTTGTCCACGCCCATCCCTCTGGCACCTCAAACGGAACGTCCTGCTGATAATGTGGCGTATCGGAAGTCTTTACAGGCTTCTTGCTACGCTTGATTTTTCCTTCTTTTATCAGTCGTTCTTTTTCAGCCTTAATTCGTTCGAGCAAAACTGATGCAGGTTCATCGTTTGGGTCTTGCGGTACAAGTTTTCCATGTATCGCAAGGTTGAGTATCTTTTGACGTAATTTCTTTGTATCCATAACGATTAATTTTTATTCAAGAATAGATTGCAAAACTCATTCAGTTGTTGTTGCATACGTTCTTGTGGAATAAGGATGCGTTTGTATTCGGCTATCATCGTGGGACTCATGCTTCTGCTCATAGCATATTCCACTACTACTCGGTCAGCTTCCGGACAAAGAATTATGCCAATAGAAGGGTTCTCGTTAGAACGTTTCACATCCCGGTCAAGTGCTTCCAAATAAAACTCTAGCTGACCGAGGTCTCGCGGATGGAATTTTGTTTTTTTCAATTCTACTGCTACCAATGCTTGCAAACCGCGATGGAAGAATAGCAAATCTGCTTTGAATGTAGATGCGCCGATATTGAGACGATACTCTTGATCCATGAAGATGAAATCCTTACCAAGTTCAAGAATAAACTGCTTCATGTGTTCTATCAAACCATTCCTCAGCTTTGATTCGCTATGCTTCTTCGGCAAATTAAGAAAATCCACAAACAGCGTGTCCTTAAACATCATCGAAGCATTCGGATAAACATTGAGCAATCCTTTCGACATATTGCCCTTGCTGCTCAATAAAGCGGTATATGTTTGATTAGAGATACAACGCTGAAGCTCCCGTTTTACCAAATGTTCTTTGTTGGCATAGAGTATATAGAACATCCGTTCCTCACTGCTTTTGCATCGGCATAATATCTCAATATGATTGGACAAGGTGGTTAGTTTCAAGATTTTAGGCATTTGTCTAGTTCTTGGCTGGACAATTTGTGCAGATGTTGGCTGCACAATTACAGCCACCTCTTGTATTTGCTGGCTTGCTTCTATTTGTGCAGTTCTTGGCTGCACAAATTCAGAGTTCAGATACTTCTCTACAGTTACACTGAATGTTTCCGATGAATATTCATCATAGAACATCACCATGTTGTAAATGCTTCTCCGACTATAGCCCTTGATATCCGGTCGTTGGGTACGGATATATTCGGATAGCTGCGATACAACCTTGCTTCCCCATTCCTCGCTTTTCAATTTGGCTGATACATATCTTCCGACATGCCATGCCGTAAACAACAGTTCATTATTTACAGCTCTGGATGCACGGCTTTTATGTTGGAGGATAATATCTATGACTTCCCCAAACTGTTGCTCCATTGATATGGCGATCTTATTGTTTTCCATACACTCAATCTTCATTTATGTTTGCAAGTAGCTTTTCAAGTTCAACCACAGCAGCACTTATCATTTGGCTTTTGTCCTTTATATCAGCCATCAGTTCTACCAATGAACGGTCGTCCACCTCACCACCTTGTTTTATCCAAGTAATGTCAAGACTTGTCTTGTCTCGGACAATAATTTCATGTACAGGGTATTTACGCCAACGACCTTGCGGATTATTCTCGGCATCATAGGTTTCTACCCGATTATTGTAGCAAGAGACGAAATCATCCAAATGATGACGTTCCAGTTTATTGGTGGCAAGCGTGTGCTTTATGTCTGTACGGTAGTCGTAAAACCATATTTCTTTGGTTGGCTGTCCTTTGCTGAAAAACAACACGTTGGCTTTTACACCTTGGGCATAGAAGATGCCTGTAGGCAAGCGCAAGATAGTATGCAGATTGAAATCCCGCAATAGGCGTTTGCGAATAGTCTCGCCTGCTCCTGCCTCAAAAAGGACATTGTCGGGAAGCACCACAGCGGCACGCCCACCGGTTTTGAGCGTAAGCATCATGTGCTGGAGGAAGTTTAACTGGTTATTCTTGGTCTCTACATAGAAATCCGGGCGGTTGATGTCCACAGAACCAGCCGGACGAGTTCCAAAAGGAGGATTGGCAAGTATCACATCGACAAGAGTTGACGGTTCTTTTTCCAAAGAGTCCTCACACACAATCGGACTACGGTCTGTACCTACGCCATGCAAGTATAAATTCATGGAAGCAAGCGTCACCACTAAAGGCGTATTATCCACACCATGCAAAGCCTTGTCACGCAAGAAATCACGTTTTTCTTTACTTGCAGACTGCCCTTTCATGTAGTCGTAAGCTGTAAGTAAGAATCCGCCCGTTCCACAAGCCGGGTCACAAACGGTTTCACCCATTTGCGGATGGATGCAATCTACCATTGCCTGAATGAGTGGGCGAGGCGTAAAATACTGTCCGGCGCCACTTTTCTTGTCTTGTCCGTTCTTTTCAAGAATGCTTTCGTAGATAGCACCTTTCACATCACCGTCCATAATGAGCCATTGCTCTTCATCAATCATGGTGATAACCTTTTTCAGATAAACAGGCTTGTCTATCTTGTTTTGCGCTTTGGTATAAATGGTACCTATCAGATTGTCCTGCTCACTAAGCAATTTAAGTGTCTCTTCATATTGTTTTACCAAATCCAGACCATCAAGTGCTATCAAATCCGCCCACTGATAACCGCTTGGAATAGCCGACTCTTCTCCAAACATTTCTACATTTTCGGCATCCATCTTCAAGAATAAGAGATAGGTCAGTTGGGTAATATAATCAGTGAATCCAATACCTTGTCCGGCCAGAGTTGTTGCCAGGCTCCATACTTTTTTGGTGAGCGATTGCTCTGTTGCATTATTTGTTGCCATTATTTATACAGGTTTAATCATTTCTATAAGATTGAGAGGCGCAACAAGAATTTTCTCTCCATGTTGAGATTCACCTGTTTGAAATATCGTTTTCCAAAATGTGTAATTCTGTTTACCTCCAAAAATTGTTTGAGAAAACTCTTTATTCTTCCACATTGGAAGATTATATAAATTTTGAACAAAATTATCGATATTATTCCAAAGGGCTGAACTAAATTCTGACTCAAATAACTTATCATCATCAACTATCTGTCCAGTATTTACAAAATAGGTATTGATAACTTTTGAGATGTATCCAAGCCAAGCATATAGAATTTCTTCTTTCATCATTCTGTATGCAATGATATGCTCCCATGGAATATTCTCTCCTTGTTGTAATCGATTCTCTATTCTATACGTTCCTATGTCAAAATCATATTTTCCTATTAAAATACGGTCGGCTATTATATTCATGAGTTTAACAATTTGAGATTTTTCCAATTCTCTAGGATTTAAGCCTTCTTCTAGCTTAGCATCAATTCTTGTTCCTAAGGCTTGATTATAAATAAAAAAAGAATAGAATGTTTTTTCTACTGTTGAATATGATAGCGGTTTTTCTTTAGCACGACCACCCATGTCAATAAACTCTTTAAGCTTATTATCAGGATTATGTGTAATTGAATCTTTAATAGAATCTAGAATGTATCTCTTCATTTCACGAGATTCACCTTTATAAAAATTAATCAAATCATTTTCTGAAAATGAGAAATCATCTTCTTTACGTTCTGTTTTATTCTGAAAATGTTCAACTCTGTCTCGATATAAAGCATTACCCAAGTGTCTTTGAATAGATTTATCGAATGCTACTTGTTTTAATGTAGTGCCGGCTCTGAAATTTGTTTCTATCAATTTATCTTTATCTGGATTTATAAATACACGAACAGGGATTTGCCTTACACCTAACAACACCTGTGCAGCTGCCTTATGCTGTCCATCAAATATTTTAATTTGAGAATGACCATTATCATCAATATTTACCCAACCTAATGATACATGTAATTGAGGATTACCTTGGTAGAATTCAGCAAGTAATTTAGATATGTTTGCCCCTATTGTTCTTGGATTTATAAAATCATCATGATAAACATATTCTATAGGAAGTAATGTAAAAAAATAATCTAAGCCACTTAACTTATCCTTATATATGGGTAACATTTGAATATCAACATTCCCTATCTCAGAGAATGTAAAATGAATAAAATTATCATTTCTTTTTAAAGACAATTCATATTTAGAACCATCAACATCGCTAAGAATATCTGATAAATTAGGATTCCTATTCTCTGTACGCTGCAAGAGATTAACAATATCATAATAATGACAAATTACCCTTGCTAGATTTAAATCGGCGGCTTGCTTAGAACGATTTGCAGAGGAAAAGGTCAATGCGAAATTTTCTTTTGAATCTCTTCCATTGTTCTGCAAGGGAATAATGTGGTCAATATCCAATTGTTCTTTATGCAAATCCAAATCAATATCTTTACCAGAAATAAAGCATTTTCCTTTCTGAATAGTCCATAATTCTTTTATAAGGCTATTTCTTTCTTCCCTAGATAGTTTACTTAAATATTGTGATGTCATAATTCTATGCTGTCTTTTTTAATATTACAAAATTATATAATGAGTTCAATGCCTCGTCCGCTTTCCGCATATCCCCAAACGCCCGAATCATTTGAGCCGCTTGGGTTGCGTCGTCCTCACGAATATCTCTGACTGTACAAGCTCCGTTAGAAGCAATATAATCCACAATGCGACTGATAACCTCTCGCTGTTTGTCGGTTATTTCACGCTGGTTTTGTCCTAACCAAAGATTGAAAAACTGTTTAGAGGTAG
>OHPM01000044.1_pt1 | contig 98382 bp, 90 predicted proteins | sample 1577721 | NCBI WGS metagenome assembly OHPM01 (sample SAMEA3879558, study PRJEB24766) | human gut metagenome | biome: human-associated habitat; feature: feces | place: USA | collected 1985/1987 | reverse complement strand
CAATACCCATACCAAAACTCAAACCTTTCTTAAAGTCTTTCATAATTATAATTATTTAAAAAGTGAATAATATCAGTCATACGACTGTTTTGTTTAATAATAATTTCTCTAGTTTGTTTATGTTATTGAATTTCAGTAATATCAATAATATCTTCATTACTCAAATCAATACCTTGCATAGTCTTTAATTCTTCTGTGCTTAAACAGCCCATAATTAAATCATTAGCAATTTCACGAGCACCATAAACAAATGCTCTATGACTTATCATTATTTTAGGATATTTCTTATAAGTATCTTTTTCAAAACATCCAGCAACAATAGCATCTTTATAAGTAAACTCACCAGTAGCAACCATATTACGTTCTCCAATTTTACGATAAAAACGATAACTAGTAATATAATCAATAGGAACAGCAGGTATTCTATAAACAGGAACTTTACCAGTAGAAGCAATTTGTTTAGCTTCAGCAGTATTAGTAGCTATTTCAAACTTACCATTAAGTTGATATTCTTTATATACATTACCATTATAATCTTTATAGTATTTAACAGGATAAACATATATATGTTCATGGTCTTTATCTTCTGCATTTTTAGTTTGTGCCTCTTTGGGAGTAAGACACTTAATACAGTCAGATGGAAGTTTATCTTCATCATAAGCATTAAAGCCATCTGTATATTCGTACAGAGCGCGATAATTATCTACTTTTTCCCAACTCACGCTGCCTTTGACAAGTAATGCCTTAATAATGTGAACATCAACACCTGTTTTACCTTGAACTACATGAATATGTTCAATGCAAGTAGAAAATGGAAGTCTAAGGTCTTTAGCTCTCATTGCAATAGCAAGACCATCTTCAACAGACTTAATACCACATTTATCACTACGCATAACACGTTTGATAAATACTTCAAGACTTGCAATTTCAGCTTCACTCATATAATTAAGCTGATATGGAGCAACAGAATGTTGAACACCATGTTGTTTTTCAATACCACTATTACTAACAGCAACAGTAGTATCATTAACTTTAACTTCTTTATCTTCGTCCATTCTATCAAAGAGCGATTTTGATTACACAACAAATGTAACTATTATATTTATACTAGCAAACAATATCATCAAAATTTTGAGCACTAATATCAGAATTAACATTCTGTATAACTTCATGGTTAGCCGATAACTTTTCCTTTTTAAGACTTGCTTCTTCGATAGTACCAGCTATATAAAGTTTATGTACTTTAAGTTTTGATTGACTACAATTAACATTATTATAACGATAGATAAGTTCATCTATGGTATCACATAAAGGTGAGGTTAAAATCCATTCGTCTACGCTTGTTTCTAGGCTGTCAGTTGAATTATTTTTTATAGATAATACTCTTAATAAGCCATCATTAAAAGACTTCAAATTCAGCGTGGAAATAGCCTTAGATTTGATTATACGAGCAGTCCCTTTCTTGCTTCCAGACTTGTACAAAACAGGAATACCATTACTATCAACTAGAACTTTATCCTCAATTTTATCATGGTAATCACCACAAATTTCACCTAATTTATCATTAATATATTTAGTTACAGTAGCAGCATATTCACCTCTCTTACTAATAATAAGAAATCGTTTATCAGGATTATCTTTAATAATTTCAACTATTCTTTCTAGCTTACAAACATTATCAGAACATATAAGCATACGTTCACGAACAATATTATAAAAAGTCTTAACTCGTTCAGCAAGAACAAGAGGATTATAACATTCATCAATTTGTTTACTAAAAGGATTAGTCATATCCATATCAGCACTCCATCCATTATATTCAGCTATTTCTGTAATATATTGAATAGCACTACGTCCATCTTGAGTACCATTTCGAGCACATTTAATATTATCAAGATTACCAAATACTTGAATAGTCTGAGTAATAAATTCAGTATATTTATCATAATTAGTAATATCTTCTTTACTAGTAAATAAAATCTGCTCTCTGTGTTCCTCTACGGGGAGTAAAGCCCGCATAGCATTAATACCACTAGAACTTATATTATCATTAATAGGTGGAATATTAGTATAAATTTCTTTTAGTTTGGCAGTATCAATAGTATCTTTAGTTATAATCATAAGTTTAAATCTAGCATGATTAAAAACTGTATTACAAGAAAGATTCCATTCATTAACTCCAACAACAATAGAAATATCATAACTATAATTATATCTACTATTAACATAAGTATGAGTAAGAATATTAATAGTATCTATATTTATATTATGATTTTTAAGACCATCAACAATTTCTGTTCTTCTTTTCCAATTATCTGTAACAATAAGTATTTTAAGATTAGGATTTTTATTCCTCATCAGAGTAATAACTCTATTTATAATTTCAGAATAATCAAGAGGTTGAACACAATGGATAGTTCCAATACCTTTATAATCTTTAGAACCCCATTTATTAATAAGTTTACTATATGATTCTTCAACTATATTTTTCATCCAAAATCATCTTCATTAAAAATAGGATTATACATACCACTATATTTTTTAATTTTACTTTTACCTTTACCTTTAGGAGAAATTTTAAGTTTGATAGGATTAATAATCTTCATAGCTTCTTGATAATAAAATTTAAAATTAATATCTCTAAGAGAAATATCTTTATCATCAAGACTATTAATAACTGTTACAACAGAACCAGCTGCCATTCTACTACGAGAACCATTTTCATTATGAACTTTCTCAATAATATAACCTCTATTAGAAACATAAAACCTAACATATCTTTGACAAATAACATGAGTAACTTGTCCATTTTCAATCTTAGTTTCTTCTACATGAAATTGTCTACCAACATTTTGAGTAAGACAAAAGTCAAGAATATTAGTAGCTTCTTGAAGAGTATCCATTACAGGTTTATTCTTAAGAAAATAGTTTTCAATAGCTTGAGCAACAATAGGCATAGAATAACCTTTAGTTAAATCTAGAGAATACATCATAGGATTAAGAGCACCTTTAGATTCAAGCTTAAGTTTATGAACACCATTTTTAATAACTCTAAATTGGCTAAGATAATTATTTATATCTCTACTAACAAGACAATGATAATAATCAGTATCAAACTTAAGTTTAGTAGTTTGTTCCCACTCATCTTTAATACGATTATAAACATCAATATCTCGTTTATAAAGTTTAATAACAATACCATCTGTATTAGCACTTAACACATGAATATTGTGTAACTCTAATTCCTCAACCAACATTAGCATCATTAACTGCCCATTAATAGTAGTTTTAAGTACAGCTAATCTATCATAAAGATTACCATTTTCAAATCCAAGTTTACCATAAACAGAATTAATAACAATCTTTAAAACTAAAGCTAAAGTATCTCTATCAATTCCGTCAACAGTATCTTCATCGCTGTGTTTCACTTCAACTCTCTTATTTTTAAGCCAACCAATAAGATTACAAAAAGCATTAGTATCAAGATGAGCTGGAGCTACTTTATGAGCAGCAATAATACTAGGATACATACTATTAATATCAGCATGAATATAAACATAGTCATCATTGCCAAGTACATCGTGTTGACCCCCCGTGGAGGATGGAAATAATTCTCTTCCACTACTCCAAAGTTCAACAGGATTATCTTGACTATGTAAACCTCCAGTTGCAACAGTATAAGTTACATTTCCAATTTTAACTTCTTTACTAAACGCATCTTTATTAACTCTATAAATAGTAGTTTTAAGACATTCATCAAGAAAGTCTTGCATAGGTTTAGTTTTGAATTTAATAAAAGGAAAAATAACTTTTTTAAAACTCATAGCAGTTCTTTCAGTTTTCTTACCTTTCCATTGTTCAGGAGCAAGACCACTAAACTTACTATAAAATTTCTCAAAAAGAATATCAGCAGTTTTACTACGACTAGAATTAAGAACATCAACATCATATGCTTTACTAATAGCATAACGAGATTTAATTTCTTCTGGATAAAGACGAACTATTTCAGCTACAATAAAAACATCATTAAGATTATAATACATCATAGGTTCAATATATTCATCAAGAATAAATCTATCCCATTTATCTACTAGTTTATTAAGCTGTTTAACATTCATTCCTTTAAGACTAGGAATTTCATTATATAATTCAGCTTCTTCTTCATTAATATCAGGAAGTTCATATTCTAGAAGTTCATACCATTGAAGATTAATTGAAGTTTGTTTTAAACCTTTAGGAACAGGTTTACGTTCACCTGTTTTACTATCTACAACTACACTTGCTTTATTAAGAGCAAATATACGCATTACATCAACACCTGTAAATGGTAGTTTATATTTTCTAAGACTATTAAGATAAAAATCAGTTTTAAATTTATCTTTATCATCTTGACTAGAAATAATAGTTTTACTAGTTTCATATAACTTATTAATAAGTTCTTTCGTACTATTCGTACGCATATAAAAACTAAGTAAAGCAGCAATCATAAGATTATCATAATTGAAATTATTAAATCCATACAAGTCAGTACGAATAATATTTCCATTAGAATCTTTATAACATCTAGTCTTATTAATATAACCTATTATAGAAAGTAATTGACTATCATATGTATCTGTTATATAAAAACTATGTTTTTCAACAGTTTTAAGACGAGCTTTAATTTCTTCAACAGATAGTTTTTGAACTAAAGGAATAGGTTTATTATCAGCATTAACACAATCTTTAAATACTTTAAGATAACTATTAATACTAACAAAAGTAATAGAAAAGAAATTTCTTAAAACTTCAACATCATAAGCTATACAATTAATCATTTATACTATACCATAATTATTTCTATTTTTAGTAACCCAATTAATATCATCAGCAAAACGCTGTTTAAATATATGATAAAGATTATCATCTTTAAATTTAATAAGAGGAGAATAATTACTAAATACATATTTACCGCCAGTAGCCATAAATCTAGGAATTGGATTATCACTAATACTACGATAAGCATCACCAAATATAAATAGATACTTATAATTAATTCTAGCTAATTCTTTCCATAAAATATTACGACATTTATCAATAGCAGTAAGATATGTATTATAATTATTAGAACAAGCACATTTAATACTATAAGTCATATACACATCTTCAGTATTATTACGTCCAGAATATTCATCATAAAGATTACCAATATCAGTAAATAATTGATAATCATCACAATAAGCTCTATCACCTCTAGGAAATAGGAAAACAATATCTCCATGAATACTTCCTCTACCACCTTGTATATATCTACCTGTATTAAATATACGATTTGGACATCTAGCACAATCAAGATATTCGTCAACAGTTTTATTTGCCATAAGATAATACTAATTGATTACTAGCGCGAGAACAAGCAACATACAATCTACGAAGCATTTCATCTCTATTAGTATAAGGATGACCGTATTTATCATAAATCATATCGTTAATATCTACAAATACATTTTTATAAGTAGAACCTTGTGCTCTATGAGAAGTAATTGCAAAGCCATAATCTAAATCTCTACTAAATAAAATCTTACCATTACTATTCGTAATATTAGAAGCGATAAGATATTTACGTTTAAAATCAAAATACTGTTTCCATTTACTTCCACGTTCAGAACTACTAGCTTTTTTAGCATCATCAATAAGACTAGTCAACTTCTTATAATACATCTGAAATGTATAGTTATCATAATGGTCAATAACAAATAAAGGTTGAGTTATAGCACCACCATGAATAGCTTGAAATTTAATAAGAAATCCTTTAAACTCATAATCATTATCAATTGTATCAACAATATCTTTAACAATATATTCTTCACTATTGTTTATAATAATATCATTAAAAACATTAACAACAGTAGTATAACTCATTATTAAATCATTACGAGTAATAAGGCTCTTATCAGCATCTTGAATAATCATATGTCTTACATGGTTATTCCATTGTGCAACACGACTATTAGTATAAGCTATAATACGATACAAATCAATATTTTTAGTATATTCTTCATCATTAAAACAAGTATCAATTAAATCAGAAAATTCAGTTTGACCACAAACATAAAATCCTTTAGTTTCTTCATTATAATCTTGTCTATTTTTAGATATATAATCAAGAAATCTCCATCCATTCTTATTATCTATATCTTCTCGAAGAAGTTTAAGAAGTTTACTAATAGGGTTATTATCTCCTTGTCGTACAACTTCTTTAAGATAATAAGTATTACTAGCAATAAGAAAAGCTTGACTAGTTTTCTCATTAACAGGTGGAAGCTGACTAGAGTCACCAAGCATTATAACTTTAATTTGAAGCTTCTTACATTTATTACTAATATACTTAACAAGTTTAGCATTAAGCATAGAAGCTTCATCAATAATTAAAACTTTAAGACCATCTAGTTTATCTTTTCCAACAGGATTAAAGGCAGGATTTTCAGGGTCAAAATTTTCAATATTAACATCAAGTCTAAAACCAAATAATGATTGAATAGTATTAACTTCTTTTCCACCAATAGAATTACTAAGAACTCTACAAGCTTTATGTGTAGGAGCAGCACAACCTATAACACCACCAGACCATTTGCAATTATTAATAACATATTTAATAACAAATGTCTTACCTGTACCTCCAGCACCGCAAAGAGCATTAATATATTTCTTATCATCCCAAGGCTGTGCAAGAAACTCAATAAGTTCATGCACAGCTATTTCTTGGTCTTTAGTAAACTTAATGTTAGTATCTTTTCTATTACTATTAGCAATATTAAGATTACCAATCATTACAATTCGTTGTTTACATCAATAAGATTATTTTTAACTTTATCTTCATATTCTTTCCATTCTTGAAAAGCTAAAATAGTAGATTCACTATCACCACGATTATAACACGTAGTAATATGAAACAATTCCTTAGCAAAAGGCATTTTAACAATTTTACCTTTAGCTATAAGTCCAGCAGCAAAAGGAATATAAAATCTAGTGTCAACAGTTTTTCTATTTTCACTATCTCTTATAATTTTAATTCTATGATTATATTCATCTAATCGACGAGCATAAACAACTTTCTTTCCTTTAGTTCTGTAACTTTCACCTGTAATGCTATATAGTTTGCCATTGTATTCTACTTTATAAGTACCATCAATATATCTAATAATACCTTCACATTTAGCAACTATAATAACATATTTATTGACTATTCCTTTCTCTTTGGATTTACCTACAACTCCAAATGAGAATTTAAAGCTAACCATAGCATACTACTTTCTTTTAATAGTACGCATACGTTTATCAACAGCACGAGTAATACCTTTAAAAGTATTATCTTCTGCAAATTTAGCTTTACGAGCAGCCTTTTTAGCAGCTTTCTTAGCAGCAATCTCTTCATCGCGTTCTTTTTGTTGTTGAATAACATCAACAATCTCAACATGATAACCACAATAATGAGAAAGAAAATCAATCTTACCACTAGTTCCATTACCAATAGCACTATTCTTAGCTACTTTAATAACTTTACTAGCAGGATTGATTCCAATAACAGCATCAACATTATTAAGTTGACGAACAACAGAAACTTCATCATACTTTTTCATAAGTACTTTACATTTTTAAAGATTAATAAAACAATTATATTTAATAGTTAAAACTATAATAAATTCAATAATAGTTAGATTAGTAGAGCCACTACGCTACGCTTCGTGGCGACCCCCCCGTAGAGGATGGAAGCAAGCTAGTCATTAAACTTTCTTTCTAATAATAATATCATTAAAATCACTAGCAAGTTTACCGATTCTATCTTCAATTCTATCTAGTCTATTTCTATCTCTATTTCTTTTAACTTCCCATTGTTTATTAATATCGCAAATATCAATTTGAATCTTTCTAATCCAATTTTGAGTATCATTAATATCTCTAATAAGTCTATCTAGTTTTTTACTAACAATGGTAATTCTTATAAAAAGATATACAGATAAACCAAATATCATACCAAGTATAAAATGAGAAACATTTTCAATCATAGAAATAATGATAAAGTTTACGAATAAGTTCAAATCTAGTATCAGTAATATTATAAATTTTAAATGCTTTAGCAACAAAATCAAAATCACCATATTTAAGTAAAGCATCTATATAATCTTTAATATCACTAAGCCACATAATAGCACTAACAGAATATCTATCACTATCAGTATTAGTAATATATTGACCAATACCTTTAGCAATAGTATCAGCAGTTATATCGTTAATAATAAACTTATCAGTAAACCAATTATCTTTTATATACTGTTTATCAGTATATTTATCACGAAAGGTTTTAGATAGTTTATTACATAAATCAATATAAGAACGAGCAGCAGTTCTATTATTATGATTAACAAATTGAACATCTTTAACTTTAAGAGTTAAATTCATACCACATTCAATAATACGAACTTTAATTTGTTTTTTATCTTCATTAATATATAGAACAATAGCAAGTTTATCTTTCCAATAACCAGTATTCAAAGTAACTATATCATAAAGTTTAACTTTAAATCCAGATGTAATAGTACCATCAATTTGTTTATAAGTAATATAATTCATAATAAAACTGTATTAAATTTTTAGTTTAACATTTATTAGCTAGTTCTTTTGCCCTGTATTGAACCCAATATTAATCGTGATAGATTAATCAGATTATATATAAAAATTCAACAGAGAGCAAAAGAACCGTATCTATGAATGTATTATGAACATAAATAGTTAGTCATTACTAGCAGGCTCTGCATTTTGTTCATTATTTTTACCATCACGTTTAAGACGTTCTTTAAGAATATGTTCAGATACAGAACCAAGTTTACATTCACTAACACAACGACTAACACCTTTAGCATGAGTTACAGTATATACAATAGGATAATTAATATATTTATTATTACCTACTGTACGTTCGATTTTAGTAATTCCAACTTCGGTTACAATACCAACACAAACACCAAGCTTAGTTTGATTATGATATTGATAAGTATATTCCATATAAACTACTTGTCCTTTTTTAAACTTAGCTTGTTCTTCAATGTATCTATCTAATAGACCATCAAAAATAAAAGAATCATAATTATCCATTTTAATTATATATTTAAAGTTAATAATATACATACTAAAAAGCCTAGCACTATCTTCACAGACAATGCTAGGCAAAACTACAAATACGAAATCATATAAAACGAAATGTTTGACACAGACATCATTATTACTAATTTCACAATCAATAATAATAGAATAATTAACACCAAATCAAATATGACATATAACACTTGGACTATGATAAATATTAATAGCACTATCTTCACAGACCGTACTATTACAAAGTTACAATTAGAAATTAAAACGGATAATAGCAATATCATAGTTTCGGAGTTCAATTCCTCCATCATCAGCAAGTGAAATAATACTACTATCTTCACAGACAGTAGTATTAGAAATAAAATCAAAAACTTATGTGGGATTATTTAGCAGATTTATTTGCTTTTCTACGTTTAAGTTCAGCATAAATTTCATCATCACTAACATTCTTAAACTTATTCTCTTGTTTATTATTATCAACAGATTGATTAACCATTTTAATAATTTCATTACGTTCTTTATAAGAACTATCAACAATATGTTGACCTATAAAATGATTAATTTTAGTATTAGCTTCAACAATATTAATAATCATATCTTTAGCATATTTAGGAAAAACAGCAATAATAGGCTTAAGTATATCTTTATCTTCAATTATACTATCCCAACGATTAATAAGCCAATCAAGTTCAAATCCATCTTCAGTAACAAGTTTAATAATATCTTCTTGAGTTTTACCAAAATCATTAATATATTTTTGTTCTTTAAGAACATATACAAATAAAGCTAAACCTCTAACATATTGGTCTGGAGATAAACCTTTATCTTTAATATCATTAATGAATTTATTAAGAAGATTACAATCTTCTTTATATTTACAGGTATCACAAGCAATATTATTAGATGTATTACAAGATTTACCAAAAACTTCATCAAGAATAACTTTAATATTAATATTTTCCATAATTTTATCTATTTAATCATAATAACCAAAAACATCATTTTCAGGGTCAACAATAGGACTATCGTCAACTATTGGTTCCCAAGCAATATCGTCAAAATCTTGACTTAGACATTCTGCATGAATTTCAACACCTTCAACATTATTATTGAAATATGTATCATCTTCAACAAAATAAATATCAGTTCTTTCCATATCTTTATATATATAATAAACTCCGAGTAGAAGATGATTATCATCAACGTGTTAACTATAACAAACCCAATAAACAAAATGGATAAAAATGACAAGCAGATGAGAATTAGCTTTAACAAGCTCAACAGCACTATCCATCCTCTACGGGGAGTCTATACTACAAACTTAACTAGCTTCAGAATCTTTATTCTTTTTATGAAGTTCAGTTTCAGTATCAATCATAATACCAATAACTCGCTGACTATCACTAGCAACATCAGCATGAGCCTTAACTAAAGCATCAATGAATAAATCATCTGTATATCTATATTCTCTACGAAGACCACCATCAGCAGTAACTCTAAACTTATTCCATAAGAAGTCAACATAAGCACCTTTAGAATTACATATTCTTCCATCATCTTCAAGAGCATGAAGAATATTAAGAGAAGTATGACGTCTAAATGCAGCATTGAATTTAACAATACAAACTACATCAAGAATATGTTGAGGAACATTAATTCCAACAGGAACACCACGTTTATCAGTCTTAGCATCTTTAAAATCATTATCTTCATTAGCTTGACTAATAGCATTAGTTTGTTCTTCCTGTTTACGAACTTTACTTTGTTTCTTCTTCCTAGCTTTATTCTTAGGCTGAACAGTTTCACTACTAACAACAGCATTAACTTGTGTATCTTCTTCAGGAACAACAAGTTTACCTTCTTGTTTAGCTTCTTCTAAACTTTCAGCCATAGTTTTCTTTCTAGGCTTAGATTGAACATTACTAGTAACATTATCAAAATTTACCATAACACTTATAAGTTTAAGATTAATATTATTATCAGTAGCAATATTACTCTACTGAACAACACGACAAATATAATAATTAAATATAATACTCCAAATATATTATAATTTATTTATACTATAATTCTAACTAATAATCAATAGCTATATTAAAATAACTAAAATAGTTATAGCAATAGGAATTAACTTACCACGAGTATAATAAATATCAATAGTATCAAGAGTATCATTAGTATAAAGAGAATCAGTAATATCAAGAATATTAAGAATATCATTAATAATACCACCAGTAATATTAGCATGACTAGTATTAATAGTCATTATAATATTGATAGTATTAATAGTGCTATTGTTAGCTAGAACTAATGCTATTGGTCATTATGACTAGAAGTCTTATTAAACTTGGTAATACTGTTAGAGCTAGTCTTGATAGTAATTGTATAACTAATAGTCATGACGATAGACGTGGTAGAGCTAGAACTGAATCCGATAGAGATAGCCATGATGAATATGACTGAAACTGATAGTGATATAACTAGAGATGATAGAGATGAAATAGTTATAACTAAAGGTTATGAGAGTTATAACTAGAAGTTATGAGAGTTATAACGAGAAGTTATAGGAGAGAAAGAGAGGGAGTTGGAACTGATACTAACAATGATGATATAACTAGAGGTTATAACTAATGGTTATGAAGATATAACTAAAGGTTATAATGAACGAGAATGAGAGAAGTGGAACAATAGGTTTAGATTGATTAGGAAGAGGATGTGGAGAAGGAAGTTTGGTATTGAAAGGAATACCAGCAAGTCTAGTCTCTTTAGCATATCCATCTCCACACCAATCTCCACATTCACCACTACCACAATCACTCTCATCCCCACTATCAACCTCAATTTAACCCTATTTGAACCACATCCATCTCCACCATTTCATTCTCCACGAAATCCACATTCACCACTTTCATCTCCATATCCTCTTTCTCCACATTCAATACCTCTCGTCACCTCTAACTTCATCTCTATAACTTTTTGTTATGAGAGTAAATCTCCATGGCCAATATCAGTATCAATACCAGTCACGACAGTCATACCAACATCATCTTGTTTCACAAGATGAGTTGTTGTAAGTTCACTAATATAACTAGTCTTATCATCATTAATAGCAATATTGCCAGCAATATCTTTCGCTGATTCTAGGGTATAATATATATATATATAATATACTTCGTATATAATATATATTATAAGAAAAAAATTTACATGGCATTTATCTGGTTAATCAGCTTTAGTTTCATCATTACATTCGCTATCGTTATAATCTCGACCAAATATACCACATTCATAATCATCAAGACTATTATTAATAATACGAGCGATACTTTTTAATTTACCAGCAATACCAAGTCTGCTCTTATTAACACTATCATATACTTTTGTTATATCATCAGCATTACCATTAGTAGTCATATTAGTAATAGCAAGAAGAATACAATCACTAGCAGGATAAAGTTTAGTAAGTTCAATAGAAGTTATAGAATTATCATTCTCAACTTCAATAGTAGTAATAATACGATGTACTTTCATGATGTTTAATATTAGGACAAGACTTATCAGAACTTGCAGCTAGGTCTTGATTGATAAGTCTTATCAGACTGTTAAGTTCGTTTGCTGCAATATATTTAATGTTGATAATGAGCATTTCGAGGTTGAACACTAGCAACAGCATCAGCAAAGCTATTGTTGATAACATCAGTGCTACCAACCCGAAGGTCAGTAGCACCATGTTCATTAGAATGGCATGTCGTCATCACTCATTGCAGTAGCAACAAAACTAGCCGCTTTAGCTTTAGCCTCACGCTTGGCAGCAATGGCAGCACGAGCGTCCTCCATAATCTGCTTGATAAGTACATTATATGCACCAACAAGAACAGGGTCAGCAGGCTGTTCGATACCTACAATATGATATGCATATCTATCATAATCCACAACATTGTAAAGATTATCTTTACGAGTAAATGGATTACGTCCTTGTACACCAGCAGGTACAAACTGGCAAAGAACTTTGACAGCAACACCAGTCAGATACATACTAGCAAAGCCAACTTCAGCAGCCTCGCCAACATAGTTGACAAATCTACCGTAGAACTTGTCTTTGCGCATTACAAGCAGTATCTGGTCAAATGGTATCTGAATAGCGCCAAGCATACCCATTCGATGTGTACCATCAGGCATACTTTGAGCACATTTGACAGGACTAGCGATAGTAACAAACGCATTGAGATAAGACTTGCCATTACGACCTGTACGTTCTTGACAATCAATATTAGTAATGACAGTAGTCATTACATAACTATGACCATCAGTACAGATGCGTTTAACAACATCATTAATGGTTTCCACTTGCGCAGAACTTTGGTTATCTGTATCAACAGTAGATTGAACAGGTTTGTTATCTGTATCAACAGTAGGTTGAACAGGTTGGTTAACACTAGTAGTTGGTTCAACTACGTTAACATTCTCAGGAGCAGCAGCAGCACTCTGTGCAGCTTGCGCTAAATCTTTAACGTCTGGCATGACTATTAAGTATTTAATTACGCTAATCAGTAGCATTACTGACAGTTGTTTTCGTTTCAACTGCAAAGTATTTAATGTTGATAATGAGCAACATTATCTAGTAGAGATTAATCTCTACTAAGATAACTAACAATAGCTGATAGTATTCCAAATACAACAGCAGTAATCTGTTCATCACTAGTTGGCTCTACTTTCAATGCTAGTATGATAGCTGGCATCATCAGTATGATTGCAACTAACAACAATGGTTTGTTTGTTCTCATAATGATTAGTATTAATAGTTGGTAATGTAATGAGATGAATAATCTCAATATATTTAATGTTGATAATGAGAGTGAGAACTTTACTTTCTCCTAGAACTTGACGGGGGTAGTCAAGACGAGTTTAATGACCCACCCCTTATACTCACTAGCCTCATCAAAACACTAATACATTTAATTTTTATTTATCATCTTTATCATCTTCATTACTTTTATCATCTTTTATTATCACTTAATTACCATTATCTTTACTATATTATTCATTATTATTTTCACTATTATTATCATTAACTCTATCAACTTTAGGCGGGGATAGTCAATCAAGTTTAACATGACCGGGGGTTATACTCACTAGCCCCACTATCACATTAATAAACTTAATTATCACTATTACTATCCCTATCACTTTTATCATCATTATCTTCACTACCATCTTTATTACTCTCATTACCATTTCATTCATTATCATTCTTATTATTTTCATTAGCCTCACTATCACATCAATACATTCAATTTTTCAATCATCATCATCATCATTATATCATCATCGTCATTATCCTTATTATTACATTTATCTTCATTATATTTATAACCTTCTTTTTCAATACTATCATCTTCATCTTTATCATCATTATTAATTCTTTTACTTTCATCATTACCAATCCCAATCAATTTTACCAGTATCAACTTCTTCTGCTTCAATTATTTCAGTTTCATTATTTACTTTATCTACATTATTCTCATTATCATCATATAAATAATCAAGTTCACTTTTATATACTTGTTTATTTTTAATTATAATACAATTATCATCTTTAACTAATCCTATTCTATCTATATAATTAACATTATTATCAAGTTTTATTTTAGAATCATCAAGTTTACCTTTAGTAATAATTTCATGAAATTTATTAATATCACCTTTAAATATAACTCTAGGATTAACTTCAAACATACTACGTTTATCTGTTCTACGAATAATATTAAGTTTTTCTAATGTAACAATAGCATTAGCAAAATCTCGTTTATTACATCCACTTCTAATTCCATTTCTACAAACAGCATCAAATAAATCCTTACTAATTTTAACAACATTAGAATTAAAACAAATAGTATAATTAATAAAATAAAAAAGTTCATGAAGAATTATACTTCTTAATTCAACTATTTCTCTCCAAGCATTAATACCAACATTAGAATAATATCTTTTAATAATTTTACCTGTATCAAAACATTCCATACGTCCAGTACCACATAGATATTTTTTATTATTATTTTTAATATCAATATCAAAAGTATTAGGTATAATAATACTTCTATCATTAGCTATATCTTTATTAATAGCATCAATAACAAGTTTATTATAAACTCTACTAGGTTTAAAATCTTCTTTAAAAGTCATAACAATAATAGTATTAAATTCAACATAAAAATATATTACTCTAGGAAATAGCGAAATGTATTCCAATATGGAATAGATTTCGTGCACAAAGGTAGTCATTTTTGCCACTTAATTTGCATACTGATGGGGAATTAGGTATTCAGCATGATACATAATATGTATTATAACTTATTGATAATCAATGTATTATAATTACTATAAAGATATATTATATATAGATATATTATATAGATTCGCTGTGACCCGCTCCGGACTTTCGTCCTCCGCTATACTCCCCGTGGAGGATGAATACAATCAGTATCAATCACATCAAGTTAATCAATACTATAATTATTATCATTATCTCTATTAATATAATTAATGCTAATATGATTAAGTCTAATTCATCTCCACCCTCCACGGGGAGTATGACTTGCATATTTATAATCATATAATCCTCTACGATTGAAATGTTAAAAATAGTTTTTCTCTTGGTAGATTCATTCAAACTCTTACATTTGCTAAAAACAATTAAGTTATGGGTAAAGATAAAAGTGAAACTAAACCTAAATACACTAGAGAATTTCATAGTGGAGAAAGGAATAAAAAAGAAGTTAAAGTTCCTAGTAAACTTAAACTTGGAAATATTGGTATTGATAGTATTATTAAAACTAAATAATTTAGTGTTATGATTAAAGTTGAAAGTAAATTTAAAGATTTTGGTATTCAAATACCTACTGACATCAGCGAAATAACAAGTGAAGCACTTGACGCTATTCTTACTAATGTAGTTATTGCTAAACACTATTGTATTGTTGCTCTTTGCCAAAATGAAAGTTTGTTTGGTGTTATTAATAATAAAGTTAGTACAGTTGAGGTTATGCCAATTATTGCTAAAATTAGTAAAGAAGATGCTGAACTTATTGGTATGAACCAGATGGATAAGATTATTATTGACCGTTCTACTCTTGAACGTGGCTATCATCTTTATCTTAAACATAATGTTCTTAGCCCTCAATTTGTTAATAAGTATATTACTAATGATACTGAACTAACTCGTTCTATTACTGTTGGTACTTTTGGACAAAATCAAGGATATACAAAAGGACAAAAAGTTTGGTTTGTTGAATTTAAAGTTATAGCTATTAATGATTTAAGAGCTGCTATTACTGATAAACATAAAGCTATTAATCCTTTTGTTTATCATTCTGCTGAAAAAGCTAATTAGCCATTTCGTCTAAATAATCGAACTCTTCTTAAAACTACTTATGTATAATTTAAAATTATAGGTACTTGTGTTCTTGTTTATAGTAGTAATTTAAGAAGAGTTCTTAAACTTTCAATTATGGATTTTAAGACTAATACTAGTTTTAATATTGCTAATACTAGTTCTCATGAAGATTTTGATGATGATTATATTCTTATTTATAAAGATATAAATAATATATTAGATGATATTGGATTTCAAGGTGATGATAGAATACTTTGTAAATCTATTATTGAAAGTCTTGAAAAAGAAGCTAGTATTAATATACGAAAAGATAAATGTGTTGCTATTCCTCATATTGGTACTATTCAAAAGAATTGGTATCGTTCCAAACTTATTAGTCATTATAAAGACTTTAAAGAAGCTAGAAAAACTATGACTAGAGAAGAGTATAAAGAATATACTGCTAAAGTTATGGAAGAAGAAAAGCAAAAACATTATGAAGAAGAAGAAAAGATTAAAACTGAACATAAGTTTAAAAAGAAACTTCTTCCTACTTGGATTAAACTAAGTAAAAAACATAGTGCTGCTTATGCTAATCTTTGGCTATATGCTATGGGTAAACTTGAAATTATTGAATTTGATGAAGAAGTAGAAGAAATATATGAACGGTTTGGAATTGGATTGGATGCTGACCATAGATGAAACTGGTATGCCAAAAGCTCCTACACTTAAACAACTTCTTGATAGAGATGTTAGTCTTCTTTATACTAGAGATAAATCTCCTAATAAAGAGATGTATGTTAAAGAAGTTGGAGTTATTTATTATCTTGGTGACCCTAAAGGCCCGTGTCTACAAGAAGGTCTTAGTGAAAAAGAAGCTCTTAAGAAAGCTATTGAAAACTTTGATTTACCTAAAAATTATCAACCTGATATTCTTGTTTGGAAACTTATTAAAAGATATTATAATCAAAAAGCTGGTGCAGGTATGGAAGCTGTACTTAATATTAAGCGTGGTATTCATAATGTTGCTCTAGCTGCTAGCAAGTTAAATGAATTGTTGAATGACAAATTATCTGATGGTGCTAGTCTAGAAGATGTTCCAGTTGTTATTGGTTATATGAAACAAATTAATGATTTAGCTAATCAGTTTCCAAACACGATTAAAGCTCTTAATGTAGCTGAAGAAAATCTTCTGTATGAACAAGAGAATGTTGCTGGTAGAGGTGGAGTTGAAATTACTAGTAGTATGATTGAAGAATAAGCTGATGCTAATCCACTCCATCCTCTACGGGGAGTCTAGCGTAGGCACGTAGTGCCGAAGCGGGTCCAAACTAGTGTTGAACTTAATGGTATTAATAATATGGAACTTAGAGATAAAAGATATAATGATATTAGACTTATTTTTCATGAAGAAGAACATAAATATAATGATAGTCTAGGTAATGATTATATTTCAACTACTACTATCCTTCATAATTATGCTCCAAAGTTCGATAAGAACTATTGGTTGAGAAAGAAGTCTAAAGAACTAGGAATAAGTGAGAAGAAACTAGAGGAACAATGGTCAACTATTACTAAAGAAGCTTGTGAACGTGGAACTAATACTCATAATGATCTTGAAGATGGTGTTAAAGGGGCATCTATGTTTCAACAAGCTATTAATTATCTTGATAAACGTGAAGATGGTGTAATGGTTACTATTGCTGATATTCCAAATTTTGGTGCTAGTTATAAGTTACTTAATCTTAAAGATTTTATTGAACTTACAGATAATCGTTATCCTCTTATTTATGATGCGTTTAAAATGTACACTGAAAGAGGATATAAGATTTATAGTGAGATTGGTATGTTTCTTATAGATTGGTTAATTAGTGGAACTATTGATATTCTTCTAGTTAATGAAGATACTAATTGTGCTGTTGTGGGTGATTGGAAAACTAATCGTGGTGGATTAAAATTTAGTAGTGGATATTATAAGAAAGATAAAACAGTTAAACCTGTACAACAAACTAATGTTTGGGTTGATAAAGATGAACGACTTTTAGCTCCTCTTAATCATCTTCCTAATTGTAATGGTGCTATATATAATCTTCAACTTAGTATGTATGCTTTTGCTGTTGAATATATACTTGGTTTAACTATTAAAGGTATTTGGCTATGTCATATTGATAGTGATTTTGAACTTAATGAATATGGTATGCCAAAAAGATTTTCTGATGGTCTTTATCATATTAAAGAAAATCCTATTGAAACTACTAAATTCTTTACTATGAATTATCTACGTGATGATATTAATAAAGTTCTTAAAGATAGAGAATTACAAATTAAAGCTAGTGGTGTTCAAACTCAATTTAAACTTGCTATATGAAATTAAATAAAGACAATTTAATTGGAGTAATTATTGGTTTTATTGTTTTAGTTATATTTGCTATTTGTTTATCTAGTGGATGTGCTAAACGTATTACTCCAGTTCCTGAAATTCGTTATGTTCCTGTTACTGATTCTACTGCTGTTAATGAATTAGTTTTAACTAAAGAATTACTTCGTAGAACTCAAGATTCTCTTAACGCTTATAAATCTGATACTACAATTAGTGCTGATTATTTTGTAGCTAAATATAAACTTGAACGTATTAGATATTATAATGATATTGCCGGAAAAGGAAACAATATCAAATTTCTTAGAGGTTGGATTTGTAGAACTCTTGAAGAATAAGTTATGTATATTATTAATCGTAGAAAAAATATAAGATTAATTGGCAATGAACACGCTCTTGATGATAAACTTATATTTGTAATTTATAAAGTTCAAATTAAAGTTCTTTGGTTTTGGGTTACAATTAAAGAATTTGATGAAGATGAATATTATGACGCTGTTGATTGTTTTAGATATTGTACTAATCCTTATATAAATTAAATTATGGCTTACTTTGGAGATGCTTTTAAAAAACTATCTATTAAAGAAGGTGGTTATGTAAACGATAAAGATGATGCTGGTGGAGAAACTTATAGAGGTATCAGTCGTAAATATAATCCTACTTGGCAAGGTTGGACTATGATTGATTCTTATAAGAAACATTATACTGTTGGTAGTAAAGAGTTTAAGTCTAAGCTTGATAATGATGTTCAGCTTCAGAAACTTGTTTGGGAAAAATATAAAGTAGGTTATTGGGATGTATTTGAACTTGATGATTTTAATAGTCAGAGAGTTGCTGAACAATTATTTGATACTAATGTAAATTGTGGTCAAGTTGCCGCTATTAAGATGGCTCAAAGAGTTCTTGGACTTAAAGAAACTGGTAGATGGAATCTTGATTTGCTTAATAAACTTATAGAAATAAAAGATTAACTTAATACTGTATAGAATTATGAAGAAGATGCTGATAGCAATATTTATAATAGCGATTATCAATTTATGTGTTACTCTGTATTTATCAATAAGTCGTTTTAGTGTAGAAGTCAATTCATATAATAAAAGTGACACCGCTATTAATCATGTTCGGATTGATTCTATACAGTTAGTTATAACTGAAAGAGAAAGTATAGTTTATAAACTTAAAGAACATGAGAAAGATATTGAAGATAAAGTTATTAGTCTTAATGACAGTGCTACTTGGGAGTTATTCAAGAAGTTGGTGTCAGAGTGAGATTGATAATGTAGTGCATCCTCCACGGGGAGTCAACACTACTGATACAACTGTTCTTGTCCCTATTAATATGATTAAGATTGCTAATATTAAAATTATTAAAGCTAAACTTTATAAAGATATTATTAACGAACAAGATAGTATAATTAATCTCCATAAGATTAAATATAATGCTCTTTATAAAGAAGTTGAAACTTTACAAAATAATCTTGATAATAGTAATAAAGTAAATGATAATTTAAATAAGTCTATTGAACGTATTAAACGTAAGAATAGATATTTGGTAAGCGGTGGTGCTGTTTGCGCTATCGCTTTTGTTGTTTGTTTACTAGTTAAATAAAATATTATGGCTGATGGTAAATATCCTTTTCTAGAATACATTGAAGAACCTGATAAAGAGAAAAAGTATAAGAAAGCTAGTGATTGTGGATGGTATGACCCTCATAATAACTTTTTAATTGGAGATAGTGGTGGCTTTCTTTTAAATATTAGACCTGGCAAATTTGTTAATACTGAACTTTTTAATGAAGCTGCTAGAACATATCAAGCCACAGGTAGATATACACAATTTAAAGTTGATAGTATTCCTCATAGACAATTTAGACGTAGAGAATGTGATAGACGACGTAATGGTTTTTCTGCTCCTTGTTGGCAAAATCCGGATGGAAGTATAGAAGATGTTTGGATAACAGGTGGTCATTATAATTTTCTTAATTATACTCGTATGGAGCGCACAGATGAATCATCTGTTATTGTTACTGAACATGGAGCTACTGCTAAAAAGATTTATAGTTTTCCTAGTTTTATTGATGCTCAATTTTGGACTTGGCAAATTATAGAATTTTGTAGACGTAATGGTTTACATCTTATTATTGATAAAACTCGACGTGGAGGTTTTTCTTATATTATGGCTGCTGACAGTTCTAATGAAGTTAATTTATCTAAGCATAAAGTTGTTATTCATGTTGCGGCTGATAATAAATACTTAATTAAACAAGGTGGTTTAAGTGACTTTGCTGTTAATAATTTAAAGTTCTTTGAAGAAAAGACTCCATTTAAAAGAGGTATATATAGTCCTACTACTGATAGTTTTAAACTTGGTTATCGTATGAAAAATGGAGTTGAAGCTGATGATAGTTGGTCTAGTTCTCTTTTAAGTGTTAGTGCTAATAATAATCCTGACTGTGCTATTGGTAAAGATGCTGTTACAATTAAAGTTGAAGAGCTATCTACAATGCAGAATTTTGATGAGTTTATGAATGTAACCGAACCTACAATGACTGTTGGTACTCGTACTACTGGTACTCTTATGGCTTGGGGAACTGCTACTGCTGCTAATATGCAAATATTTGAACAAAACTTTTATAATCCTAGAGCATTTGGATTTATGGCTTTTGAAAATGTTTTTGATAATGATGCTCGTAATGAAGTTTGTGGATTCTTTAAATCTTATGCTTGGGGTCTTGAAGGAGAGATAGATGGAGTTAAAGGATTTGATGAAGATGGAAATAGTAATCTACGAATAGGACTTAAGCTTGCTGCACGAGAAAGAATTGAAAAGAAAAAGACTGCTAAGACTTTTGCAGAATATCTTAATTATCTTGGTCAGCGTGCTTTATTTCCTGCTGAATCTTTTAGTAGTGCTAGTGAAAATATATTTAGTAGTGAAGCTCTTAATAAGTTTGAAGATAAACTTAGAGTTGATAATAGTTATAAGTTTTATACTGATGGTGAACTATTTGAAGATGGAACTAAAAAGATTTATTTTAAATCTAATGCTCGTATAAGAATTGAAAATCCTGATATGAAAACTTATGATTATATTCAAGGAGTTCCTAGACGTGGCAATGAAGACCCTCATGGTTGTATAAGAGTTTGGTTTGCTCCTGAATATGAAGAAACATATATTAATGATAGACTTGTAAGAATTATTCTTCCTGGTACTTATGTTGCAGTTTATGACCCTGTTGGTATTGATAAAGATAAAAAAGAAATTACTGATAGACATTCTCATAATAGTATATTTGTTATTGAAATGCCTAGAGAACGTAATGGATTTAAACCTAAGTTATGTGCTGCATATTATGGACGTACTGAAAGACTAGAAGAAGCTGATGAAAAATTTTATCGTTTATGTAAATGGTATAATTGTATTGGTACTGGACTTGTAGAAATAAATCGTGGTGAAACTGTTTCTAATTTTCGTAAATGGAAAGCTACTAAATATCTAGGCTATGAACCTTTATATGTTTGGGATTCTGCTGTTAAAGAAAAAGTTAGTACTAGTTATGGTTATAATATTGGTAGTGGACCTAAGAAACTAGATGGTCTTCGTCTACTTAAAGAGTTCTTATATGAAGTTATTGGTAAAAATGAATTTGGAGAAGATATTTATGTTTTTGAAAGATTTCTTGATTATCAAACAATTCTTGAACTTAAAAAGTTTAATGCCGAAGGTAACTTTGACCGTATATCTAGTCTTATACTTTTAGGTATATATTGGAAGTCTATTGATATTAAAGGTAAACGAGAACTTGCTAGTCGTAAGAAAGTTACAGAAGAGAATGATAAAACAGATATTTTTAATAGACAATGGTTTACTATTATACCTCCTATTATAAGTTTTGGAATATTAATTTTTAATATGTTATAATTATGAAAGAAAATGACGTTATTTGGGTAAGTATAGAAGAAAGTGATAAATATGAACTTAGCAATTATGGTTTTGTTAGAAATAAATATACTAAAAAAGAAAAGAGTTTTACATATATAAAGAATAATAAATATAAGGCTTATTGTATTGATGGTATTCAATATTTAGCACATAGACTTGTTGCAAAATATTTTGTTATTAATAACAATCCTGAAAAATATAATATTGTTAACCATATTGATGAAAATACATATAATAATGCTTATTGGAATTTAGAGTGGTGTACTAATAAAGAAAATCTTCTTCATAGTGATGTGTTTAATAGAATAAGTAAAAAACAATCTAAATATAAAGTTTATCAATATGATAAAGATGGTAATATAATTAAAATTTGGGATAGTAAAGAACAAGTTTATAAGGCTGGCTTTACAAGTATTAAATCTGCACTTAGACAAGGTTTTAATAGATATTTTAATGGCTATTTTTGGTTTAAAGAAGATGAACCTTTTGATAAAAATAGATATGCTCCAACTAAACAAATTAGTGTTTATAATAGAAATACTAATAAGTTATTGTTTACAGGCACTATTGGAGAATGTGCTAAATTTTTAGGTGTAAAACCTTATATAATTAATAATGCTCTTCGGAAAGATAATATGGGAGTATTTAAATTTATTGTTATTAATGATAAAATTGAATAAAGATATGTATAATTTTGGTAGACTTGATTTTCCTAATCAGCACGTTAGTTATGCTGAAAAACAAGAAGTTGATTGGTATGCTAAGTGTTGTGATTATGTTATAGAAGCTGGTATTGCTTGTAAAGCTGATTTTAATGTAGAAGAAAAGTTTAATATTCTTCTTGGTAATATTCCTAGAGAATATTATAGAAAAACTCTTAATCCTTATAATGAGAAAGATGAAAATCTTACTCGTTTTCCAGCTACTATGCGTAATTATGATATGATGAAAGGTATTATTAGAAGATATATTGGTGAATATATTAAAAATCCACATGACTTTATTGTTGGAGCTAATAATCCAGAAGTTGTATTTGCTAGAGATGCTGAACTTGGTAAACAAATTATGATGCTTGCAGAACAAGCTGTTGCTAAGAAAATACAAGAAAGTTATATGCAGTTTGTTAATGAAGGAAATAATCCTGAACAATTTAATCCTGAACAAGCTGTTGATATTGAAGCTTTTATTAAAGAATTTAATGAAAATTTTATTGATGATATTAGTGCACAAGGACAAGATTTAATTAATGTTATTGATGACCTTACTGATGTTTTTACTATATACGCTAGAGCTTATTTTGAATTTGTTGCTTTTGGAGCTTGTTATACATATAGAGATGTTGTAGGTAATCAATTAATTAAACGTGTTGTTAGTGTTAGAGATGCTTTTCCTGTTCCTAACGATAATATGTTTACAGAAGATTATGATATGTTTGCTGAACGTCGTATGTTGACTAAACAACAAATTATAGATGAATTTTATGAATATCTTTCTGAAAAAGAACGTGAAGCTCTTGATACATATTATCAATATAGTGCTACTACTTCTAGTGATAAAGCACTTTTAAATTGGGATAAATATATGTATTATTTTGGTGATATATGTAGTAAATTTAATAAAGATGATTTACAACATATTAAGAACACTAATATAATGGCTCGTGATGCTAATAATGGTTTATTTGAAGTTTGGCATACTGTTTGGAGAGGTGAAATAAAAGAAGGTATTCTTACATATAGTAATGGAGCATTTGTTACAACAAGAATTGTTGATGAAACTTATCAGCTTAACCCTGCTGGTGGTGATATTAGTATTGAATGGGTGTGGCGTCCACAAGTTTATGAGAGCATTAGAATTGGCTCTCGTGCTACAAGTATATATCCTTATAAGGCTCGTCCTATTGCTTACAATAGAAATGGCAAACTTCCTTATAATGGTATTGCAGAACTTCTTCCGGGTTTTGGAAGATTTAGTATTGTAGATACAGTTATTCCTTATCAAGTATTTCGTAATATAGTTTCTTATCATAGAGAAATGGCTATTGCTAAAAATAAAATGAATGTTCTTATGATTGCTAAATCTCTTCTTGGTAAAAAACCTGCTGAAACTATATATCGTATGGCTGCTGATGGTGTGCTTTATATTGATGATGAAGATGATGCTAATCTTGTTAAAGCACAAAATGTTCGTTATCTTGAAAGTCGTATGAATAATTATATTACTGAACTTGGACAACTTATCCAAGAGATTGAACAGACTGCTAAAATGGAATGTGATATGACTCCGCAACGTTATGGTGAGATTGCTAATAGTGCTGGTAAAGGAGTTACTGATGAAGCAGTTATTCGTGGAAGTATGGGTTCTGTTATTATTGAATTTATATTTGATAAAATGAGAGAACGAGATTATCAAGCTGAAATGGATTATACTAAACTTGCTTGGATTGATGGTCTTAATACTTCTTATAAAACTAAAGATGGCGATATTAGATATTTAAGTCTTGATGTTAATAGTCATATATTTGCTAATTATATTGTTACTTGTAAAACTTCTGTTAAAGAACGTGAGAAACTTGAACAATATAAACAACTTGCATTTAGTGCTGCTCAAAATGGTAATATGGATATGGCTAATGCTGCTATACGTGGAGATAATGTTGCTCAAATTAGTAAACTTATTGATAAGTATCAAAATATTCAACGTGAGCATGAACTTGATGTTGAACGTGTTTCTCAACAAACAGAACAACTTCGTCAAGAATTTGAACTTGCTAAGATTGATAGAAAAGCAGAACAAGATAGAGAAACTATTAGAGTTGAAAAATATCTTGATGGTCAGATTGAAGCTATGAAAGCAAATGCTAATATTATGAGTTTTGATAATGGTCTTAGTGATGCTGAAAAGAGTCAAGCTGAAGAACGTATGGAAAATGCTAGACTTAATCTTGAACGTAGTAAACTTAGTTTAGATGCTCAAAAGACTTCTATTGAAACACAACTTAAAGAAAAAGAATTAGCTGTTAAACTTAAAGAAAGTGATGATAAAGTCAAGATTGCAAAAACGAATAAAAATCGTTATGATAGTAAAAGTAAATAATCGGCTGTACTTTTAAATTTTGTTCATAATAGGGCTGGACTTGCTTGTGAAAGTAGGTTCAGCCCATTTTCATTTTTCTTTACACCACATGAGCCATTTTAAGCTCATTTTAAGCACTTTATTAATTTCGTGATAGATTAATCATTATGATAAAATTTGATTCATACACGGCTTCTCTGAAAGCGACAGGTTAGGTTATCAGTAATAAATATCCTAGTTAGCAATAGTATGTTAGTCGGCAAATCGGCTTAAAGGTGAACATATTTTAACGATACAAGTAAAACTCGTATTATTATTATAGTTTATATTTGTGATATAGTAATTAATTAAAAACAAAGAGTTATGCCTAATTTTGATAGTTTTGGTTTTAATGGTGAAACATCTAATGGTGATGGAAAACCTACTGACGACATTACAGACCTTGATACAGGTAAAACAGGGCAGTTAGATGCTGATGGTAATTCTATTGATGATATTACTAATAATGGTAATGAAGATGGGAATAGCGATTCTAATGCTAATAAAGATAACCAATCTTCATCCTCCACGGGGGGTAAGCCTAATGACAAAGCGAATGACGCTAATGTTGAACATGGTTTAGAAGAAGGTACTATTATCGAAGATGGAGATAATAAATATACTGTTGATAAAGACGGTAATCTTATTGACGATAAAGGTAATATCTTTAAAGCTAAAAATGAAGTTGCTGCTTATCTTAAAGAATTTGAAGTAGAAGATACTAAAGAAGAAAATACTATTGATGTTAAATCGATTCAAGAACTTGTAGGTGTTTCTGTTACTTCAGAAGATGGTAAAGCAGTTACTTTTGATAATACTCCTCAAGGAGTTGCAAGTTATATTCAATCCGTTATTGATTTAAAACGTGACGAATTTGCTCAAGCTGGTGTTAATAAATTATTTGAAGATTATCCTATTGTTGGTGATTTTCTTAATTATTATGTTGCAAATGGTAATTCATTTGAAGGCTTTGGTGAACTTCGAGATAGAAGCGGTATTGAAGTAGATGAAAATAATGTAAGTCAACAAGAAGCTATTGTTCGTGAGGCGTTTAAGGAATTTAATCGTCGTGGTAATGTTGATAAGTATATTCAATATCTTAAAGATAGTAATGAACTTTTCAATGTTGCTAAAGAAGAACTTGAAGCTCTTCAGAAAGCTGATAATGAAATGCGTGAAGCTAATGCTAAAGAAGCTATGCGAGTTAAAGCAGAAGAAGAGAAACAACTTGTGGAATTTTGGAATGGAGTTAAAGAATGTATTGATAAACGACAAATTGCTGGTTATCGTATTCCTGAAACTGTTATTATTGAACGTAATGGAAAACAAATTTCTACTACTCCAGAAGATTTCTTCAATTATGTTTATCAAGTTGATGATAAAGGACTTTCTCGTTATGAAAATGATTTAATGAAGTTATCTCCTGCTGAAAGACGCGATGAAGAACTGCTTAAAGCTTGGCTTAAATATACAGGTAAAGGTTATGATAGTTTGATAGAAATGGCTGTTTCTGATAAAGAAGCTAAAAAGTTGAAACTTACTGCTAGTCAACGTAAATCTACAAAAGGAGCTATTAAAATAACTAAACCTGACAGTAAAAAAGACGTTCTGAAAGATGAACGTTTTGGTTATTAACATAATAGTAAATTTGTAGATGAAAACATTACGTGTTATTGGACAAACTCTTTATGAAGATAGAGGTTATTCTAATGAAGAATCAATTGCTTATCTTCAACTTCAAAAGCCAGAAGAAATTAATAGTTTTCTGACTTATAATTATGGTATGGATGATGACCGTTTTCCTTTAAGTTTTATTACTGAAGGTCAAGGTAGTCGTGGTATTAAAAATGTTGCTACTGTACAATGGACTTGGAAAACTATGGGTCGTATGAAGTTTACAGACTTTGTAACTTACTTTAATACTGCTGTTACTAAACCGGGTCAAAATGGTAGTGAATTTGAAGTTCACTTCTCTACTCATTGGTTTATTGAACAACATGGTCTTACTGCTCCTGATGGTGTTACTCAAGTTCGTATTCAGAAAGACTTAGGTGAATCTGCTTATGGTTATGCTTATCTTTTGAAACTTACTTCTCCCAATCCTGATGCTTATGTTGACCCTCAATGGTTGGCTAAAGGTATGTATTGGGCAATGAGTGCTCCTACTGTTTCTGAATCTTATTCTAAAGGTAACAGAAGCAATACTATGGGGCCTGCTGGAATGACTTCTCAACTTGAGTTTTATCGTTATTCTAAAGAAATAGCTGGTAATCTTGCTAATGTTGTTACTCAATATCAATTCCAAAATGATAATGGTGGTACTTCTAATCTTTGGATTAACGAAGAGATGCGACAGTTCAACTTGCACATGAGAGTAATGAACGAAGAACGTTTGTGGAAGGCTGAATATAACCGTTTACCTGATGGTACTATTCCTTTGAAAGACTATGATAATGGTAAACCTATTCCTCGTACTGCTGGTATGTTAGAAATTTGTCGTGAATCTAACTATGATACTTATGGTGAACTTCTGACTATTAACAAACTTGAACGTACAATCGGTGATGTTCTTGACCGTGATACTCAAGATGGCGATAAGAATGTAGTTCTTATGGGCGGTAAAGGATTTATTCGTGACTTTGAAATGGCTATCAGAACTGATGCTAAAGAAAACGGATTTATTACACCTCTTGGTGAAAAGATGATTCAAGATAATGGTGATGGTCTTTCTTATGGACGTTACTTTAATAAGTATAAAACTCCAGATGGATATATTATTACTGCTATTCATAATGCTTATTTCGATAAGGGTACTGATGCTGAAGCTGCTAAGCAAAATGGTATGATTCATCCTACTACTGGCTTGCCTATTACTTCTCATCAAGCTGCTTTGATTGATATGAGTAATTATAAAGGTAATCAGAATGTTCGTATAGTACGTCAAAAAGGACAGGCTTATAAAGCTAAAGTTATTGAAGGTATGACTGATATTCCTGCTTGCTGGGGATTGCCTAATACTAATCATGCAGCTACTGAAATTGATATGGCTCGTTATGAAGTTAAAGGCTCTATTGGTTTGCAGGTAGATAACACTACTAAGATGTTCTTATTGAAATGTGTATTATAATCATTTAAAAGAAGCTATTTAAGATATGGATTTTAACAAAGTAAATGAAGCTAATAAAGCAGGAGAAAATACTCCTGCTGCTTCTAATGTAAATACAGATAAACAGGTTATACCCCCCGTAGAGGATGGAGTAGATAAACAGCCTGCTAATACAGTAGGATTTAGAGATGAAAGTCTTGATGAACCTTATACTGAAAAACGAACTATTACTATTAATTTAGTTACTAATTATTCATTATATCGTAGAGTTAATGATAAAACATTACCTAAACGAATGGATAAGATTGGTAGTTGTGTTCGTAGTTCTCGTACTCTTTCTTCTAATAAAGGTGAGATTGAATCTTATTTTCCTGCTTTAATTGGTCTTGCTCCTAATAATGAAAACTTTATTTCACGGGTTAAGGCTTATCTTAATAATATTAGTGTTTCAGTTGATGAACTAGGTAAGACTTTTGATATTTCTTTCTTTTGGAATCGTAAACGAGATTATCTTCGTTTTAGAGCTGAAGAAGAAGCTATTGAAACTGCTTATATGAATAGTGACCGTAAAGGAGTTAAAGAACTTAGAGAAGCTCTTGAAGCTAAGATTACTAAGTTAAATCTTCTTGAAAGTGAAAAGTATAAATATGGTTATCCTATTGTTCTTGATGATTATCTAATTTATCGTCACTGTTTATTGTATAAAGATGTAGCTAAAGATATTGCTCTTATTAATTCTGACCCATCTATTAGATTTTATTTTAAAGATGACCAAAGAGAAGCTGAGCGTCTTGCTAAACATCGTCAGGAAATTAATTCGGCTAAAGGCAATTATGTTAAACTTCTCACGAATAGTGATTTGTTTGATGCTGTATTTATTCAATACTGTGTTGCCAATAATATTAATATTCCTAACGGTATGGCTATGGATACTGTCGATAAACAAACTCATCTTGATAAATTTAGTACAAATGAACCTGCTAAGTTTAATAAACTTTGCAATGATAAAGATATTACTATTAAATCTTTAATTGAGGTTCTTATTTCTCGTGGAGAATTTATCAGAGCAATTCATAATCAGAATATTACCACTCCTGATGGTGAGTTCATTGGTGCTAATGTTAAGGAAGCTGTTACATGGTTTAAAAATCCTACTAATAGTGCTCTTGTTAGTGCTTATAAAAATAAACTTAAAAACATTTGATTATGAACATTGGGGAGATGCACGTGACGTTCAGAGAACTGGCACAACAGATGGGTATGCAGACCGTTCGTGCTATTCTCATGGAAGATATAGATATTTGTCTTAATGCTGCTATAATTGAAAAAGCTAGAAATGTAATAGTAGAAAACGTTGGACCTGTTCCTTATAATGATAAGGTTGCTCGACAAAATGCTTCTATTAGTCCTGTTAATGCTCTTAGAACTTTATACACAGCGGGTACTGTTAACGGCGGAGATATTACAGGTGGTGGAACAGAAGTTGACCCTTATAAAATTAACATTGATAGCGACGGAATAATGCTATATACAGGCTTTCAAGTTAGTTATAATAGCAAGACAATTTATGATTGCAGAATTATTGAAGCTGAAGATTTAGGTCAAACGCTAAGAGATTTCTGTAATCGTGCTGCGAAAGATGCTCCGATAGTTACTATATTTGGTGATGAATCTGGTATCAATGTTGATATATATACTGGACGTAATAATACAGTTAAACCTCAATTAGTTAAATATCTTTATATCAAAGAACCTGCCAAAGTTAAGTTTGATGAAGATAGAGAAGAAGATTGGGTTAATTGTGATTTACCTCCTTATTTACATATGGAAATAGTTATGCGTGCAGTACAGATTTATCTTGCTAGTATTGGTGCTACTTCTAATGGAGCTGATAAACAAAGTTAAACTCTAAATTAAATTAAAAATGAGACAGTTTTTGTTAGCGGGCAATGTCGCTTATGGAGCGAGCTTACCTCTTGCTGCTGGAGCGGTTGCTTTTACTTATCTTGCTGATGGCAAGGAAACTATTGACGCTGACGGTACTAAGATTACCGATAAGTTTTACATTAATCTTGGTCGTGAAGCAAATGGTCCAGTAGTTCTTCCAGCTTATAAGAAACATCTTACTTTTGTTAAAGGTGTTTATCAAGCTGCTACTACTTTCTCTGCTAATCTTACTATTGGAGATGTAAATGCTTATTCTGATTATTCTATTATGATTGTGAAAAAAGGATTAAAGTTCAATGAACGTAATCGTTGGACTGCTACCATTCATACTGGTCTTAATCCTACTGCTAATGATGTAGCAAAGAAATTAGCTAACCAAATTAATAATAATACTGTTGGACATGGCATTAAAGCATCTGTGGCTGATGCTAAAATCACTCTAACTGCTGAGTCTAAAGGTATTGATTATAAAATTCTTGGTGCTGATGAATTAGTTGGTATAGCTGTTACAGTTACAGCTCACGGTTTACCTGCTTATGGTGACGCTGCTTATATTACTGATTTAGCTAATAAAGCTGCTGCTGATGCAGGTATTGAATATACTTACCGTGATACTTATACTGAACTGTATCCTGCATATCCTATTAATCCTTTGAAGCAACCTGATAGTGCAGATGCTGGATATACTATCTTTACTCTTCGTTTTGCTGTTCCACGTGAAATGAAAACTAGAGATGAAGTTGTTCATCAGATTGTACAAATAGCGTTCCCTACTGGAGCTGCTGCTATTACAACTGTTGAAACTATCCTTAAAGCTATTGCTACTGAAGAAAAAGCATAACCTATTACCCGACTCGATTAGGTAAATATTAGGTAATATTAATCGAATAGGGGCTATTGGTATTAGCATTAGTGTTGATACTGATAGTCCCTATTCTTGTATCTATAAAAATGGAATTAATTCAAAATGCCTTTGAACAAGGTCTTATTCCCGGTATTGTTATTGTTATTTATCTTATAATTAATAAGATAATTGATAATAACAAAAGAAATCCTTTAGATGATATTGCCAAACTTCTTAACATAGTTACTAGAGATATTATTGAAAAAGATAGAGAAAAATCTAAAGCTGTTATTTCTATTACTATGGTTAATGCAGCTTCGGAATGTGCAAAGTTTGTTGCTTCAACTATTATTACTAATAATGTTGATAACAATCGTGACCAAATAGAATATAACGCTAGACATTTAGTTAATAGTGTTTATTATGATGCTTATTCTAAACTTAATATGTATCGTGGTGATGAAGATTATCTTAGTCATTATATGAAAGAAGAATGGAAAGAAGATATTTATGGTGATATTATAAATATTGTCTATAATAAAAATCTTGATTCTAATCAACGTATTCTTGCGTTTAATAAACGTATTGATATTAGAGTTAATGATTATACTGCTTATATTATTAATAAGGCATTTAAATAAGATGGTATTATGATAAGAGGTTATATTAATAATCCAAAACAGCTATCGAAAGAGATGCAATTGCGTATTGCAAGCATGGCTGAAAAACAAGTGAGAATAGCAGAATTAGGCTTCCCATTGAACGAAAAAAATTGGTGCAAACTAACACAAGGACAAATTTTAATTCAAGCACTAGAAGCCTTAGAATTGCTTTCTGATGAGCAACAAAAATCAATTATTAATTCATACAATAACTTGATGATAGAATGAGTGAACAAATAGATGATAATTATGTTAATGGTGTCTATGTAAAAGCTGATGGAACTGAACAAGTTGAGATTGAACCTCAATATGTTTATATGACTGTTCCTAGCAAATATGTTTGTGTTTATCATAAACTATTAGTTCTTATGGCACAATATGGACTTGATATGCTTAATGATTGTTCTGCTACTTGTAAAGGTAATAATAAAAATATTGTTACTTGTTGGAATATGTTTCAATCTGCTATGGCGGCATATCAACTTGGTCAAGACAAACTTGCTGAAACTCTTCTTAAATATATTAAAGGTCAACTTAATATTATTTATGAAGGTAGTGAACAAGTTCAGTATAGTGGTTCTATTACGCTTCCTGTTGATGAAGAAGGTAAAATTCATGCAATAGTTAGTTGTGGAGATGCTCCTAAATTTTATGTTGACCCTGAAACTGGTAAACTTTGGGAGAAGAAAGAAGAAGGTAAAGAATATAATGAAACTTATAGTCTTAGCAATGTTGATTATGATAATGAATAATGTGAATGTGTTCCATCCTCTACGGGGGGTCTACACTATGAATTTAGTAAACCTAGAGAATGTATGAAAACAATAGAAGAAGAACTTGGTAAAGTTAGTCTTACTTGTAATGGTCAATGGAATGATAGACCTTATGAAAGACTATGTATAGTTCATGACGGTTTCTATGCTAGCTATATATCTCGTAAAGCTGTTCCTGCTGGTATTCCTTTATCTAATGAAGAGTATTGGCAACCTATTGCTAAACTTCGAGAAGATTTAGTTATTGATTATGAAACTTTCAAGAAAGAAATACTAGAACTTATTGCTGTTGTTCAAAGAGGTCTTAAAGCTGCTAGAATTGTAGTATCTACAATGGAAGATAGAGATGCTCTTACTTGGGAACAGATTGGAGTAGGTTGTGAAGTTTATGTTATTGAAACTAAAAAGAGTTATATTCTTGATGAAATAACTCCTGTTACTAATGCAAAGAAATGGCATCTTGAAGCTGATTCTGAAATTGGTTCTAAATTTGTAGAATCATTTAGTGGTATGTTTCCAAGAGCAATTGCAGAACGCGCAGTTGCTGATGAATTTGGTATTAATATTCAAGATAATTATCTTCGTCGTAATGTTGTAGTTAATTATATGGCACAAGTGCTTAAACAGTATTTTGAAGATAATGCTGTTCAAATACTTGAAGGTCAGATTACTCCTGAAATGCTTAGTGAATCTGTTAAACAAATGTTTACTGCTTCACAGATTACTAATGCAGCTGATGAAGAAGATTTAACAGTTGTTGATAATCTTCTTAAATTTGCAGATAAAGACTATAATACAAATGATTATAGTGGAAAGGCTCGTAAATATCTTCGTAAGAATATGATTAGTGGTGTTAATACTCTTACTCAAGATATGATTAACGAGCCTAATACTATTTATATACTTCAATATGATTATTGTTTAGCTGGACAAACTATTGAACTTCCAGATAATAGTATTATTCTTTGGAGAGGTGGTAGAATGTATGATGGTGCAGTTAAATTAAATCAATGTAGACTTCTTAGTAATTATCGTCAAGAAGATATGTTTGATAAAGAATCTATATCTCTTGATGGAAATTGGGCTGTTGGTCAAATACTTTATCATCCTCTTGATTTAGGTGAAGATAATAAACAAGTTGAAATTGTTGGTTGGGGTGGAGCTTATACTAATGATTTTTATTGGTTTTGGGATGGTGAAAAATGGGTAAGTATGGGTTTTGATTTATCTGTATATCTTACTCGTGCTGAATTTGAAGCTTTCTTAGAGAAGTTAAGAGAAGAGATGGAAAAGTTTTATGCTTGGCTTCTTGCAGAACTTAAAAAGATTAATGACCATCTTAAAATTCATGACCAACAAATATCTGAATTACAACAAGATATAACTGATATTAACACTAGAATTAATAATCTTATTACTGAATATAATGCTAAATTTGAAGATATTTATAATAAGATTGGAGATTTAAATAGTAGTATAGAAGGTAGTATTAATAATCTTGAGCAATATATTAATAATAAGATTGAAGAAATTCTTAATAAAATAAACCAAAGTGGTAGTAATATCAGTAATGAGTATAAACAATATTTTGAAAGTAATTATGTATCAATGTTTAAAAATAAGATTAGACCGGGTACTAATATTACTTTTGTTGAAAATGATGATGGTACTATTACTATTAATGCTGCTGGTGGAGGTTCTGGCGGTGGTGGACTAACCGAAGAAGAAGTACGTAATATTATTAATTCTATACTTAATAATTATTATACTAAGCAAGAAATTAATGATATTATCGCTGGTCTTGAAGGAGGTGGTGGCTCTGGTGGAGATGGCACTCATAATGTCATGTCTGTTACTCAACTTGGTGAAGCTAGAACTGGTAAATATCTTGTTATGAATAAATTTGCAGACAGTGAAACTAAACCTAGTAGACTTGATGTAGATTTTAATTCTCTCTATACTGATATTAAAAATAAATTAGTTGGAGAAGGATTTGGACAAGGTGGTGGAAGTGGACAAGGTGGTGGAGTTGCTGCTAGTCAAATTCAAGCTTGGATTGCTGCCGTTGTTCCTATTGGTTCTATTATGCTTTGGGATACTTCAACTCCTCCTAATGGTTGGGAAGTTTATACTGCTGCACAAGGACGTTTTGTTATGGGTTATATACCTAATGGTATTAATATTTATAATAATCCTAAACAAGGAAATCTTGATTGGAAAACAGTTCTTGAAAATATTAAAGATACATATGACCCTGCTGCTCCGGGTCGTAATGTAAGTGCATATACGTTTTATATTGGTGGTACTGATTTACCTCTTCATCAACATGCTGTTGCTGTTGGTAAAACTAAATCCGGTGATAATAACCATCAAGTTATAGCACCTAGTAACTGGAGATTTATATCAGGTGATTTAGATGGTGATGTTAAAAATGGTTATCCTTATGGTACTGATAGAAATAGATTTGATAATCTTGGCATTAATCGTTCTACTAATTGGTATATGACTGGACCTAATATTAGTAATAATGGTGAAATGACTTGGAGTCAAATAAGTGGTAATAGATGGACAGGTGATTATCTTGCTATTAATAAACTTATGCCTACTATTGCTTTACATTATATTAAACGTGTTTCTAATCCGTGGTAATTATGGCTGAAGAAGAAAATGTTTTTGTTGGTACTAATTGTCAATCTTTTGACCCTAGTAAAGTTCAATGTGATAAAGAGGGCAATATGCCAATTCATATACTAGATAAGTATTGTGAAGAAAATGATACTAGATATAATATATATCCTTTAACTGTTATACAAGCTGTATTTGATGGTTTAACTGGTACTAGACTTGATAGAATACTTGCTGCTTGTAATAGTGTTTATTTAACTTGGGAAGGTACTTTTGCTAATACTGTTAATAAACTTGATAAAATTTATCGTCGTAAAGGATATATTATTACTTATCGTGATGCAACTAATATTAATTGGACACAACGATATAATAGTGATGATATTAGTGATGTTGTTTGGACTAATCCTGCTAATTGGGAAGGATGGTCTTTTGATACTGTTATTAAAGATTTAGCAGAAGCACTTGAAGAGATATTTACTAATATAGGTGATTATAAAGACTTTCTTGATATTATTACTGGTTTTATTAATGATTTTGTTGTTAATGTATTTAATAATATTAATAATTATCCTAAACTAGTTGAAATTATTAAGAATAGTACAGTTGAAAGTTTGCCTATTATTATTAGAGATATATTTAATAATATTAATGAATATCCTGAGCTTAAAGAGATATTTAATCAATATATTAAACAATGGACTGAATCTATCTTTAATAATATTTCTTCTTATCCTACTCTTAATCAGTTTATAACTAATGCTATTAATTCTCATGTAGAAACTACTATTGGTAATATATTTAATAATATTGATAATTATCCTGCAATTAAGAATCTTATTATTACTAATACTGTTAATAAAGTAGTTGATATATTTAAAAATATTGGTCAATATCCGGAATTACAGGAAGCTATTCAGAATAATATTAATGAACGAGTTGATTATATATTTAATAATATTAATAATTATCCTGAACTTATTGGTATTCTTTCTGATTTAGTTTGTAATTGTATTAAGAATATATTTGCTAATATTAATAATTATCCTGCTCTTGTTACTTGTATTAATAATGCTGTAAATAGTAGAGTTGATTATATTTTCAATAATATTGATAGATTTCCTATTCTTAAGAATCTTATTGAAACTAAAGTAGAAGCTAGAGTTACTTATATATTTGAACATATTAATAATTTTACTGAACTACTTAATGTTATTAAAGGTAATATAGAAAATATCTTTGATAATATTGATAATCATCCTAACCTTAAAGTTGTTATTGAGAATAAGGTTGAATCTACAGTTGAACATATCCTTAGTAATATAGATAATTATCCTATTATTAAAGAGAAGATTATTCAATTCTGTAATGAAGCTATTGAAGCTAAACGTGGTGTAGCAAATGGCATTGCTAGTCTTGATGGAGATGGTAAAGTTCCAGCAAGTCAATTACCAAGTTATGTTGACGATGTTCTTGAAGGATATTACGTTGATGAAACTCATTTTGCTGAAAAATATATAGAAGATGCTCCTGTATATTATACTCCTGAAAAAGGTAAGATTTATGTTGATATAAGTGAAAGTACTGATTATAGTGGTAAGACCTATCGTTGGTCTGGAACTAAATATGCAGTTATATCTGAAACTTTAGCTTTAGGTGAAGTTACAGGTACTGCTTATGATGGTGGTAAAGGTAAGAAAACTACTGATATTGTTAATAGTTTACCTAAATATATTCCTAGTACACAAATTAAATTATCTAGGTCATCTAATGGAAATATCGTAATTGGTTCACATCATTATGAATTTAATAATACAACAAATGTTTATGAAAGTAAACCTTTTAATGATGGTATAACATTTCCTATTGTTAGTAAAACTGAATCTGGAGTTATGTCTGCTGCTGATAAAGTTAAACTTGATGAAACTTTACCTAATCGAATTACTGAACTTAGTAATAATGTTTATACTAAAGAAGAAATTAATAATAAGTTTGACAATGTACCAACAGTAGAAAATACTTATACTAAAGCGGAAGTTGATAAAGCTATTGCTGATGCTATTAAAACTTTAATTCCTGCTGGTTATGAACTTGTTATTAAAAAGAAAACAACTTAATATTAATCATGGTGGTACTGAATAAGTGCCACCATTTAAAGTTTATAAAGTTATGCAAGATATTAATCAACAATTATATGAAAATAAAAGTACACCTGAAGGATTTATTCCTGTTTATGGTGTAGTTGTTACTGTTCCTACTGGAATATATACTAATGGACAAAAAGAATTTACTTGTGATAAAACTTTTGATGAAGTAAAAGAAATACTATTAAAAGGCGGAAGTATTATTGCTGTTGATAACAATAATAGTAGAATTAATTTTGATAGAATTGTTATAGGCAGTAACGATATTAGTGCTACAATTACTTATTTTTCTAATGGTGGAATTAATAAAATTGATTTAAGTTGGGATAAAGGTATAGCTAGAGTTGGAGGTGGAGAAACTAAAAGTATTAATACTTTTGTAGCTATAGGTAGTCTTTCTCTTGTTAATAATTATAATATTGGAGCTATAATTACTAAAATACTTAATAGTGCTACTGAAGGAGAAGTATTAACTGCTATAAATTCTATATTTACTAATTTTAATGGATTTACTTCTGCCATTAATAAACTTAATTCTATATTTTATGATGATAATGGAAAATATAGTGTTAGAGTTAGTGGTAGTGTAATTGTAATAGTATGGGATGCAGATACATATATAGGACATGTTACTATTGATAACACAGGAGCTTATACTTATAATACTATTCAAATAGTTGACCAAACTCTTTATAGATTATCTGCTCTTACTGTTGAGCCAATAGTTAATCCTAAAATATGGGTTGGTACTGCTACTCAATATGCAGCTATTGCACAAAAAGATAACAATACTACTTATATAGTTAAATCAGACGCTTAAGTTATGGCTATATATCAAGGAGATATTGGAATACATAATATTAAACTTGGTAGTATAAATGTATTTGAAATATATCAAGGTTCTAAACTTGTTTATCCAGAGAATACTGAAATTACTATTACGTTTAAATTAAACGTTTCCGGAACTGTTACTATTAATGGTTATACTCCTGTTATAAGTGAAAATAATACTAAATTTGTATTTACTATTCCTGTTAAGACTGATTATACTGCTAATATTACTGCTGAACATTATAAATCTCAAACTATTAGTGGTAACAGTGGTTATTTACCTATAACTCATAATGTAGAATTAGAGTGGGAACAAAGATTTATTTCTTATACTGTTACTTTTCCTACTGATGGAGTTAAAGTTTTATTTGATGGAATAGAAAAAGGAGTTATAACTAATGGTAAGTTAGTTGTATTAATTGATGATACAGAAGTTAAAGATAGTTATACTGTTACGTTTAAAGGTAGTAAAACTAGTATATATGATACTAGTACATTAACAGTAGTTGATAGTGCTATTGCAAATACAGGTGGAAGTTATGATTTAAAACTTCCGACTAGTTCTGTTAAGACTGGATATAAGAGAACTGACTATGCATCCTCCACGGGGAGTATAACCAAAGGTTCTACTTATGCTGGAACTTGGATTGAAACTGTTGTTAATCTTACTGCTAGCTTTACTAGTTCTACTACTTTAGGTAGTATAAGTAATAATGTACTAACTATACCTAATAATGAATCTACTAATACTAAAAGTGGAACTTTAACTGTTATATTTACTTTAGAAAATAAACAAACTAAAGAAGTTAGTGCTGCTTTAAATCAAGCTGCTGGTACTAAAGTTTATACTAATTGGGTATTAGATTTACAAACTGATGGAACTAGTGTTGAAGCTAAAGGTGGTACTAGAACAGTTACAGCTAATATTGCTCGTAGAACTTATAAATGGAATAATACTGGTACTGTTTATAGTGAAACTGCTACTCCTACTCTTAGTATTAGTGGTAGTGCTAGTCTTAGTGGAAATCAAATAAAATTTACATCAAACGAGAGCGTTTCAGCCCGTTCAGCGACACTTACAGCTAGTTATGTAGGATTGTCCAAAACGGTTACGATAACGCAGCAGGCAGGCGCAAAAGTGTATTCAGCGTGGTCTGCTTGGACTGTTTCTATCTCGGCAAGCACGCAAACGATAGCTGCAAGTGGTGGTTCATCTACGATAACTACTAATGCTAGTCGTTCTCGTACTTGGACTTGGAATGGAGTTGGTACTACACATACTGATACAGAAACTGCTACACCTACACTTAGTGGTAGTGCTGGTGGATTTACTTTAAGTGGTAAAACTGTTACTGCTAGTAACAATACTACAACAAATAGTCGTAGTATAACTATTACTGCTACTAGCAATAGTGTTTCTAAATCTATTACTATAACACAATCTGCTGGTGCTAAAGTTTATGGTAATTGGTCTGCTTGGACTGTTAATATTAGTGCTGATAAAACTAGTATTGGAGCAACAGGTGGAACAGCTACTATATCAACTAGTGCTAGTAGAACTAGAAGTTATACATGGAATGGTGTTGCCGGTTCTGGTGGTACAGAAACTGGAAATGGAAGTCCTGCATTAAGTAAAGTTAGTGGAAGTGGTAATTGGACTAGTCCTAAAGTTACTTATGGAAATAATACTAGTACAAGTGGTAAATCAACTGTTATTCGTGCTACTATTGATTCAACTACTAAAGATATAACTATTAGTCAATCTGCTGGGGCTAAACAATATAGTGCTTGGTCTGCATGGACAGTTAATATTTCTAATAGTGGAAATGTTGCTCCTAGTGGAGGTAGTTCAAATATAACTACTTCTGCAAGTAGAACAAGAACTTGGACATGGAACGGAGTTAGTGGAAGTGGTGGAACTGAAACAGGAACTGGAACTCCTACTCTTAGTAAAGTTAGTGGTGCTGGTTCTTTTGCTAGTAATAAAGTAACTTATGATAATAATACTTCTACAAGTGCTAGAAGTACAGTTATTAGAGCTACAATGGATTCTGTAACTAAAGATACTACTGTAACTCAAAATGCTGGTTCTAAAACTTATAGTAGTTGGGGAGCATGGTCTATTAGTTTAAGTGCTAATGTAACAACTATTGCTGCTGCTGGTGGAAATGCTACATTATCTACTTCAGCTACTAGAAGTCGTACTTGGCAATGGAATGGTACAGGAACAACTTATACTGAAAATGCTAGTGGTTCTCCTACATTAAGTAAAGTTAATGGTGCAGCTTCTTTAAGTGGTTCTACTGTTAGTTATGGAAATAATACTTCTACTAGTTCTCGTAGTTCTGTATTTAGAGCAACTATTGATAGTGCAACTAAAGATATTACTATTAATCAATCTGCTGGTAGTAAATCGTATGGAAGTTGGTCTAGTTGGTCTGTATATTGTAATGCTAGTAGTTATACTGTTGCAGCATCAGGCGGTTCTGTTACTATTTATTATGGTGCTTCTCGTTCTCGTACTTGGACTTGGAATGGCGTTGCAGGTTCAGGTGGAACTGAAACAGAAAATGCTACTCCAAGTCTTAGTGCAGGAAGTGGTGGTGGAACTTTAAGTGGTAGTACTTTAAGTTATAGTAATAATACTAGTACAAGTGTTAGAAGAACTAGAGTTACTGCAAATTATAATGGTGCTATTAATTTTTGCGATATTGAACAAAGAGCAGGTAGTAAAGTTTATGGTAGTTGGGGAGCATGGTCAGTAAATATTTCTGCTAGTCCTACTAATATTGCTGCTGCTGGAGGTAGTTCTACTATTACTTGTAGTGCTGTTCGTAGTAGACAATATACTTGGAATGGAGTTGGACAGAATTTTCCTGAAACTGAAAATGGTAGTCCTACATTAAGTAAATCTGGAGATGGTACATTAAGTGGTACTACTAGCGGTAGTAAACTTACTTATGGCAATAGAACTGCTACAACAAGTAGAAGTACAACTGTTACTGCAACTTATAATGGAGTTAGTAAATCTGTTAATATTACACAATCTGCTGGTAGTAAAGTTACAGGCAAAATGACATATCATACTGATATTTATGATAGAAATTCATCTAATTATACAGATTATACTAGTTATCCTGTAACACATGATATTGGAGGTGAACCTGTTATTTCTGGAGGCGATACAGTTATTACTTATTGTAGACTTCGTAAAACACAACCATGGACTTGGAATGGTGTTAGTGGTAGTGGTGGAACAGATACTACTTACGCTAGTGCAAAAGATGTAGCTATTGTAAGTCAATCTAACTGTACAACTACTGTTAAAGATACAGGTAGTAATAATATAATTATGTTTAGTTCTATTATTCCCGCTAATTTAAGTAGTAGTGTTCGTACTTGGTATTTTAATTGGAGATGGTTAGGTTCTAATAATACTACTATCCGAAATACACAATCCGCAAATACTTTACGTGGTAGACTTGTTATTAAAAATGATTATTTTACTAGTCAAAATGTTGCTTTACCTATTTATTTAGATAGCCAAAATGTAGATTCAATATATAAAGGAGAAGCAAGTTATAATGATATTAAAAAAACTCCTATTAGTGTTTATGTATATATTCCTACTAATGTTGCTATAATGAACGCTGGTAAATTACAATTTTGGTTTGAAAATAAAGATGGTGGTGGTAGTAAATATACTTGCACTTTAAGTAGTGTTAGCACACCTATGAATAATGTTTCTGTATCTAATAGTAATAATATTATTAGTGTTACTGCTAATACAACTACTTCTTCATTTACTATATTATGTCAATTTACTATAACTTCTAATAGTACAGTGTTTAATGTAAGAGTTTTAATTGAACCATGATAAGAATACTATTTAATATAACAATATTGCTAATGCTTATATTGTTTATTTACTCATTAAAGTTATTTAAATTAATCACATAATTATGAACAATAAACAACTATATGAAAAACTAGGTCAGAATAGTTATGATAAAGTATTTCCTATTACTTATCTTCAAAATATTCTTGACAAAGATACAAACAATGATTTAACTGTTGTTCTTTCTAGGTTTAATCATTTATGGATTCCATATCAAGGAACTAGAGTTAATACTCGTAAAGCTGTTCCTGCTATTTTTAGACGTAATAGTCTTACTATTAGTTATTATGATGCTGAACATAATCTATCTGTAACTGAAAGTTATACAGGTAGTAATCTTCAAGCTGGTGTTGAAACTAGTTGGGTTTCTGATGATAATTGGACAAAAATTCTTAGTGAGAAGTATCTTGAAGAAAGTGGAGCTAAGATTCCAATAGCTGATGGTACTATTGATTGGGATATGCTTAATGAAGCTCTTAAACAAATGATTGCAGGAAATGGTAAAGTTAATATTATTAATTATCCCGATGAAGAAGATATTACTATAAGATTAAGTCCGGGTTGTTGTAATGTTAATCGTCTTAGTCTTAAAGATAGACCTTATGAACCTGAATATAAAAGTGGTAAAGGATATAAAATAATTCGCAAGGTCTTACTCCCCGTGGAGGATGATGCAAGTAATGCAGAACAGCTTTTATTTGATGGTTTTCTTGATGATACTTATTGTGAACACTATGGTCAAATAATTCTTAATACTGATAAGTATGAAGTTATTAGAATAGATTTAGGTAATACTTCTGGTATTTATTATGATACATATCATAAATTATTTGTTCTTAGAGTTAAGACTATTCATGATGGAGTTGGATTTTATAATTATTATACTAGATGGGCTATTGTAGAACCTACTGATAGAGTTCATCCTCTACGGGGGGTCAACACTCCTATCTATGGAAATAGTGAAGATTATAATATTTATAATACTTGTCTTTCTGATGAACGTCCAAGACTTGGTATTATATATGTTAATTCAGTAGATAATATTAAATATTATTTTAATGAAGAAAATCTAGTTCAAGTTAAGAATAATATTTATCTTAATTATAAAGCTGTTCTTACTCAAGATATGGTTAACGAAGAAAATACTCGTTATATTATTCGTTATGCTTTTGATTTAAGTGGTAAAACTATTACAATGCCTGTTGGTTGTGAACTTGTATTTGAAGGTGGTATTATTGAGAATGGTACTATTAATTTAAATAAATGTAAACTTACAGGTATGGTTGGTGAAGAGTCTGAATATCTTCCTAATGTAACTTGTAGTAATTGGGCTAAAGGTCAGATTGAATATCGTAATGGAAAGATTTGTTATTGGAATGGTACTGAATGGAGAGTAATGGGAGATACTTCTTCATTTGATAGTTATACTAAACAAGAAATTAATAATTTACTTAAAAATTATTATACTAAGTCTGAAACTTATAATAAAGAAGAAGTTAATAATTTACTTAATGGATATGTTACTAATGATACATTTAATAACTTTAAAAAAGAAATAAATCAAACTGTTACTAATAGTGTTAATCTTGATAAGATTCAAAAAGCTATTAATGATGGATGTGGAGTTAATATGACTATGCCTAGTGCAAATAGTAATAAACTTAGTCTTCCAATTTGGACAGGAACTGCTACCCAATATGCAACTATTACCCCAGTTGCTGGAATGACTTATAATATTGTTGATGAATAATGAGTTTAACTCTTGGACGTCAAGGAGGAATTGCTCAACCTCTTAAGAAACGGACAGTAGGTCAAATTAATATTGCTCATGTTTATGATGGTGCTAATCATATTTGGCCTACTTCTGTTATTCATTTTAGTGATTTTACTAGTGTCCAACTTAGATATATTTGGGGTAGTGATGATGGTCGAGATTTGGATACTAAATCATATTATGTTAATTCTCCTATTAATAGTTTAAATTATGTAGCTGTTGGTTGGTCTTGGAATTTAAGTCAAATTCCTTATCTATATTGGGGTGGCGATAATACTGACTCAGGTGCTGAATGTGTTATGTTTAATATTGAATCTATGATTGACCTTGAAGATAAAATGCCTGATATAATGAAAATGAATCTTTGTGCTAATTGGTTTGGAAGTTTGAGTAGAGGTCATGTTACTGTTGAATGTACTGCTTATAAAGGTGGAGTTATTGTTCATGCTTGGCAATTAAAGAATCATGAAATTGATGTTGATAATAGAGGAATGTTTATTTTTCCTTTGGCTGATGGAACTATTAATATGCCTGATGGACATGGTGGTTATAAAGAATGTTGGTATGGTGAAGTTATTAAAAGAGTTGCTAAATCTAATAATGAAGTAAAGTACTTTAGAGTTAATCCTGTTAATGATAAAACTATTGGTTTAGATGATATTAAAATAATTCGTCATGGTGGTGGACTTGTTCATGGCGATGGTTATTGTTGGTATGAAAATAAACCTAATGATAAATATAAAGTTTGGAATAATCAAGTTAATACAACTGGTACTCCTTTAACTCTTGATAAGCCAACTCTTAATATAACTAGTGATGATAATTATAGTTATGAATATCATACAGTTTTGTTAAATGAAGATAACACTGTTTATAATGATAATTATACTGATAACTATAAATTTAGATTTGGTTTTGTTGCAGGTAATTCTGAATTTAGAGGACAACAAACTATTCAATGTTATGTTGGTACACAAGGTGGTAAAGCTGATGATGGTAAGACTTCAATAGGTGAAATAAAATATACTAAACTTAATAAAATTGGTGAATTGACAATATATAGTCCTATTGAAAGTTAAATTAATGTTAATTACCAAACAAAAATAATGGTTTAAGCGTTATAGATTATGTAGTTCAAACTACAAGTATTAATCTATTTTTTTAACTTAAACCTTAATTTATTATGCAAGTAATTGAAAAAGTGAAAGTTGTTCCAGAGGGCTATAATGGTGCTGGAATGAATTATGACGGTTGTAATCGTCGTGATGTAAACGGTAAAGCTAATGCAGGTTTAACTCTTGGTATTATCGGTACTGCACTTGGTGCTTGGGCTTTGTTTGGTAATCGTCGTTCTGCTGGTGCTAGTATTTTAGGTGGCGCTGGTGGTGGAATGTTAGGTGATGGCTCTACTAATATTAACGTACTTGGTGCTACTGCTGGTAGTGGAAGCGGTGCTCCTACTGCTTTTCAAGCATGGGAAAAATCTTGTGAAGATACTTTAGCTCTTCAAGGCGGTCTTTATCAATGGGCTTTGACTCAACAGAATCAACGTTTTGAAGATAGAGAACGATTGAATAGTGAATTGTTTGGTGTTTACATTGATGGGCGTAATCGTACTGATGCTCTTATTGAGAAAAATAACACTGACCATTTTAATCTTTACAAATATACTCGTGACGCTGATGATGATATCCGTAAAGAGTTATCTGATTTGAAAGCTGAATTGGCTGTTACTAAAGCTATTCGTCCTTATCAAGATAAACTTATCCAATGCGAAATGGAAAAGATGTTTACGGCTGGTATCAACTATACTGATAGAAAGACTTGTAATGTTATCTATGGTGTAGTTACTCTTCCAAATGAACCTACTGTTACTGGTCTAGTTGGACGTAATGCTTGTGGATGTTTACCATGTGGTTTTACTCAACCTGCTAGCGGAACTCCTGCTCAGTAATATTACTAAGTTTGATTAAGAACATAAAATTGAAAGAGATATGATACCTGTTACTCAATTCATACTAGGTAATAGTGACCCTTTACTATACCCTAGTGAAAAAATGACTAATAGCATTGATGAACAAATTGCTTTTCTTCAAAGTCAAAAACAAGCAATTAATGAAGCTTATCGTCGTAATGCTATTCCTAATGCAAATAATGGTACAACTCAAAATCAGCAAGTTCCAACTCAAGGAATTTGGGATGCTATTGATGCTGAAATTGCACCACTTACACAAGAACAACAAAATATGCTTCTTAATAATCAAGACTATGTAAATAACTATAATGCTTTACAAAGTATGGTTCAAGCAGAAGTTCTTAATTTAGTTAGAGGAAAAATCGAAGCTAGTGAAGATGGTAAACATTTACTTGAAGAACAACTTAAACTTGTTAAGTTACTTAAAAGTAAAATTGTTGAAGTTACTAACAAAGAAATGGAATTGTTTAAAGCTTTTAAAGAAGCTAGTAAAACTAATCCTAATTTAACTTATGAAGAATTTTTAAAGAAGTAATATTATGGTTGAAATTGGTAATGTTAAAGAGGTTATTAAAGATTATATTATTAAACAATTAGTATCTATGGGTGAAAGTTCTCCAGCTATAAGACTTTTAATTCCTTTGGCTAAAAGAGCGATTACTAATAATATTAATAGTTTTGATAAGTTCTTAAAACCTATTGCAGATAAAGATGGTATGATTGATATTGAAGGTATATTTGATGAAGAAATGGAAGTTATTAATAATATTGATAATTTTAATTTTGATATACCTTTTATTGGTGGCGGTAATATTTCTAAAGGTATTATATCTCTTGAAGTTCCTTATGTGAATAAAATTGTTGCTCTTAATCAAACTGATTTAGAAGTTTTAAAAGAATCATTAATCAGTTTAAAAACAAAGTAATATTATGAGAGAAATGCCTTACATTCAACCTTACCATGTTGGTAATCGTCGTGGCGGTAATCAAAATATTCTTGATGAATTTCGTGAATTTCTTGATGCACGTGGAGGACGAGGCGGTCGTGGTGGTAGAGGTGGCATGAGAAATCGTATTGGTTATGATACTTACGATACTTATGGTCGCTCTACTAATAAAAATGACCGAGAAGAAAAGATTTTAACTATGCTTATGAGCGGTGGATATAATGACGATGGCTATCATTTTGATGAGTATGAAGCTAAAGAAGTTGTAGAACAAATGTATCATGTTAAAGACAATAAGAAATATATTGGTGAAAAATATGATATGAATAAAGCTCATGAGATTTGTGAACGCTATAAAGAAGTATTACCTAATGATGTTGAACCTTGTGATGTTTATGTTGCAATTAATGCTCAATATCATGATTATGCTAAACTATTTGAAGAATGGTTTGGTGGTAATATAGATAATAAAGTGTTTGAAAGTGCTATTACATTTTGGTTTAAAGATGTAGATTTTGATGGTGATAAAGTATGGGAATATTTCCACATGAATAACTAATCATTATTGTAAAACTGTAAAAGGGAATTATCTTCGGATAGTTCCCTTTTTTATTTATCTAAATTTTAGTATGGACAAATTTATTGATGTAATTGTAGATGGAATCCTTAGTAATTTTGATTTTGGATTTATGTTTATTGTTAATGTTCTAACTTATATTATTATTAAAGTTATTGATTACTTTAATGGTGATAATAAAGTTCCTACTTGGCAAAAACGATGTGTATTAGTAATAAGTATTTTTACTATGGCTATGATTTATATTGCATCTGGGTATGATAATACTATTATGCTTGTTAATAGTGCTGTTCTTGCTCCTGTGTTTTGGAGTTGGGTTGTTAGTCCTATTCTAAAGAAACTTGGAGTTGGCTATAAAGATATTGATAATACTATTGGTTAAGATTGTATGAGATTGATTAGCTAGGTTTGATTGACTGATTCAAGCCTGCTCCATCCTCTACGGGGAGTATAGCTTGCCAAATTTAGCTAGTTTTAAGCCTAGCTGATTAACTGTACATGATTTAATGAAAGTCTTGTTATGAGCTTAAAAAGTGGCTCTATGAACGTACATAAATATTTACAATATTAAATTTCAAAATAGTAAAGTTATGAGAGTTATTAAGACTAAACATTTTCCTTTTAATGGTTATAAAGCTATTAATCTTTTTGGTATTATATTTACTAAAGGAGAATTAAGTAATAAAGAACTTAATCATGAAGCTATTCATACAGAACAAATGAAAGAGATGTTATATATCTTTTTCTATATATGGTATGGTATTGAATATCTTATTATAAGACTATTTCATATTAAACAACATGATGCGTATAAAGATGTAAGTTTTGAAGAAGAAGCTCATATTAATGATGATAATCTTAATTATATTAGTAAACGTAAACATTATACTTGGACTAAATATCTAGGTATTAATAGTTCTAAAACTGCTTAATTAAAAAATGTTAATAATATTGTTAAACTACTTGTTATTAATAATATAATTTATATTTGTAACAAACTAAATTCTAAAGATATGGAAGATGATAAAAGAGTTAATTATAAGTTAGACGCTATTAATAAACTTATTAATAATCTTAAACTTAGTATTTCAGGTAATAAAGAACATGATGAGCTTGGAGAAAATAATGTTATAGTTAATCTTGATGAGATTAGTCAAAAGATTACTGAATTACATGAAATGGTTAAAGCTGAATTTGATGAGTTTGAAAATCAACATAAAAGTGAATCAGATGAAACTCAAACTCTTCTTACTGAAAAATTTGATTTAGTTCATTCTGATTTAGCTACTATTAGTGATAAACTTACTACTATTGATACAAATATAAAGAATATGAGTAGTGCATTACAAGGTAAGTTTAATGCTTTAATTGCTGCCGTTAATGATATGAAAGCTAGCAATGATACTAAGAATGATGCTATAATTACTGCTCTTCAAGGACTTGTAACTCAAGTTAATCGAAATACTAATAATATTAATTCTCTTGATGGTCGAGTTGATGCTCTAGAACAAGCTTAACATGAATTTTAATTTAGTAGAGATGTATAATGGCTTGTTAAGATTTAACAAGCATATACTAAATGAACTTGCAGAAGGACTTAAACATTTACCTAATTTAGATGGAGTATCTAAAGGAGATAGTTTAATTATTAATGAACAAGGTAATCCAGCTTGGGGTTCTGCTGCATTTATTCCTACTTTTGAAAATGCTGCGTATGGTATTGAATGGACTAAAGATGACAATGATATAATCAGAATTGGTAATGCTAAATTTCATAGAGAACTTCCTATTCAAAATAGACTTAAAGGTTGTGTCTATAATGAAAAGAAAATCAGTTATTTCCTTAATCCTACGGGTTGGGCTAAACCTCTTGAAAATGGTCTTATTCCTCCTCTTGATGGAAGTGATGGCGATGTTGGGGTAAGAGTTCCAGAGTTTTATATGTGCGTTAAAGATACTGGTACTAAATATCAACTTTGGATAAGTGATTTTAATATTGATGGAACATTTACTAGAGTTCATCCTTTTATTATAAGTCATACTAAAACTATGACTAGAACTAGAGAAGATGGTAAAGAAGAAGTATTTAGTGCTTGTATTAAACATGATGATACTAGATATTTAGGTGGAAATAAAAGTTCTTCTGTTGTTGCTACTAAATTACAAGGTAGACCTAGAACTGGAATTAGTTATGATAAAGCTAATGAATTTTGTGCTAATCGTGGCGATTGGATTACAATGATTGATTATCTTGAATATTGTGCTTTACAAGCTCTTTGTTATATTGAGTATGCTAATTTTGATAATCAAGCTGCATTAAATACTAATTTAACTAGTGATGGATTTAAACAAGGAGGACTTGGTGCTGGTGTTACTAATTTAAATTGGGAAAGATGGACAGCTTTTAATGGTAATAATCCTATTGTACAAACTTATTGGACTACTGAACATAATATTGGTAATGGTAGTACAAATGGTGACCATTATGAACTAGGAAATTATAATACAGATGGTAGTAATCTTAATACTTATCCTGCTGTTTATCGAGGTATTCTAAATTTCTTTGGTGATATATGGACATTTATTAGAGATGTAGTTATTGTAAATCGCAATGCAAATTATAATAGTGTTTATCTTCTTAAAAAAGGAGTTAATCATGCCGATATTACAATAGATAATATTCAAGATAAATGTTATTTTATAGGTGACCAAGCTAATAGTAATAATTTTATTATTGAATTTGATTTTAGATTTGGTCCTTATTTTGTTCCTAATAAAGTTGGAACTAATAAAAAAGCTGACTATAATTGGATAAGAGGTAATAATGGACAAGATACAGATAAAGCTGTTCGTGTGCTTCTGCTTGGCGGTTACGCTGATTTCGGTTCTCAGGCTGGCTCTGGTTACTTTGATTCTCATTGGGTTCGGTCGGATTCTGCTGCTACTGGCGGCTTCTTTACTACAGTTAAACTTGATTAAATAAGTCCACGTGGAACTGTTGTTAGGAGTAGTTGGTTAATTAATTTGTTTTCTGTTTTTGCATTTCTCGATACTACTCCTGCAACAGTTTATTATAATAATGTTTAAGGTTATATTTCTTAGAATGATTGACATTTAGATACAGTGCTTCTGCTTAGCAGTAACGCTAATAACAGTTCTAAAGCTAGCTCTAGTAACTTTAATTCTAATTGAGTTCAGTCAGATTCTAATGCTAATGTCGGCTTCTTTTATATAATTCCTAAAACTAATAAATATAAGATTAATATAAATATTATTTTGGGAAGTATAACCTTACCTCTTGGTAAAAGATAACGTTATTTAGAAACTAAAAGTGTTGGTAGTGATATTCACGAAGGCTCTTATATAAATTATATAAATATGAAAAGATATAGTGGTTTACATGATAAACTATGCACTATTGAAAATATTGAAGTTGCTGATGATAATGCAAGAAAGAATAAAAATAAGAAATATGGTATTAATAAACATGATAAAAATAGACAATATGAAAATGAAGATTTAGTAGATAAACTATTTAATCTTAAATATAAAACTTCTAAATATAGTCTATATAAAATATATGAACCAAAAGAACGTATTATTTATAGACTTCCTTATTATCCAGATAGAATTGCTCATCATGCTATAATGAATGTTGTAAAATATATTTGGACAAAAAGTTTTATTCATAATACATATAGTTGTATTGAAGGTAGAGGTATTCATCTTTGTGCAAATAATCTTAAAAGAGATTTAAGGAAATATCCTAATGAAACTAAATATTGTCTTAAATTAGATATTAGAAAATTTTATCCTAGTATTCCTCATAATGGTCTTAAGAAATGTATTAGAAAGAAGATTAAAGATAAAGATTTTCTAATGATTCTTGATGAAATTATTGATTCTACTGATAATGTTCGTGATGTTTCTTCTAAATTAACTAATAAAATTGGAATTGGAGTTCCTATTGGTAATTATTTATCTCAATACTTTGCTAATCTTTATCTTAGCGAACTTGACCATTTATGTAAAGAAGAACTTAAATGTAAATTCTATTATCGTTATGCTGATGATATAGTTATTCTAAGTGATGATAAAGATTTTCTTCATAAAGTTCTTATTTATATTAAGTTATATGTTCATACTATTGGATTGAAAGTTAAAGATAATTATCAAATATATCCTGTTGATAGTAGAGGAATTAATTTTGTTGGTTATGTATTTTATCATACTCATACTCTAATTAGAAAATCTATTAAATATAAAATTATAAGACTAGTAAATAGTTATTTAAATAGAGAAATTGATAAAAAAGAATTTAAAGTTAGAATGTGTGCTTATTATGGATGGCTTAAACACGCTGATGCTAAAAATCTTCTTTATAAAATTCAAAGTCTTACAGGTGTTAGATATTCTAATTGGAATGGTAAAAGAACTAATATTGCTAAATATTATGGTAAATACGTTAGAATAATTCAAGTTATTAATTATGCTAAGTATTTTAGAATTAATTTTATTAGAAATGGCAAAGCTTATTATGCTGATAGTAGAGATAAAACTCTATTTTATTCTATACATAGACTTAATCATTTTCCTATTAATTTTAAAATTACTAAATATGATTGGCGTATTTATACTAAAAATAGAAAAGAAAATATTAAACCTCAAATATAATATATTATGGCTAAAAATAAACTTAAAGATGATATTATTAGAACTATATGCTGTTTAAATAGTGATATATCTAATAAAGATAGAAAATTATTAATTGAATTATTAAATTCTATTGTTGATTATACTAATAATACTGAACTTGAACAAAAAGTTAAAGTTATAGAACAAAAGCATAATGAATTAGTTGATACAGTTAATGAACTTAAAGCTAAAGTTGAAACATATTCTGATAAGATTAATGAGCTTGAAAAAAGAGTTCATCAATTAGAAAACGCAAGTCAATCTTAACATGGCTAGTCTTAATCAATTAGTTAGTGAATTTGCTCATGCTGTTGGCAATCCTAATAGTATTCCTCTTAGACGTAATCTTCGATATGCTATTCTTCATGGTCGTAATGAACTAATTCGTAAAAGTTATGAAAATCATAAATATGTTGATAAAGGTTTGCAACAACGTATTCGTGTTTCTATTATTAATGTTCCTGATGGTGACTTATATAATAGTCAAACTCTTGGGCTTCCTGCAATTAAACGTACTAAACAAGAAGTTCCAAAGCCAGTTAGACTTATTAATAACTTACCTTTCCAATCAATTAGAACTACCGGACATACTGGGATAGAAATACCATTTGCAAAAGAAGCTAGTGCTAAGTTTTATCATTATCTTGCAGGTATGTGTAATCTTCCTGTTTATGATTATATTAATGGTTATATTTATTTCTTTAGTAATAATAAAGATTGGTTTCAAAATATAGGTTCTATTATTATTGAATCTCCATTTGAAATTCCTTATCTTATTCCTACCGAAACTGTTGAAAAAGCTAAAGATGTAAATTATGACCCTATTGATGATGAAGCTAAATACGATGATGATGAATTTCTTATTCCTGAAGATATGATTGGAGCTCTTAAAGAGATTGTATTTAAACGTAATCTTGTTGAAGTTCCTCGTCAAACAAATGAAACTCCTATTGATAATTTTGTAACTAGATAAATTATGATTAAAGATATAGATATTAGTCATTATTATAAAAAGTTTATTGAAACTTCTAATGACGATATGGCAAAATATAATAAAGAACTTGAACTTATAAATAAGATGAAAGCTGATTGTCGTGCTTATATTAAAAGTAAAAATCAAGTTATTAAAGATGATTTAAAAATTAATCTTAATGAATATGGGTTTCAATTTCTTAATGATAATGTTGAATTAATTAATAAGTTAGAGCAATTAATTAATAATCAACTTAGTTATACAGTTGGAGAAAGACGTATTGTTCTTCTCCAACTTTTGCGTTATTGTAACTTAGCTAAAAAAGCAAACGATTATATTATTGCTCTTAAACTTGCTACAAGACGTTCTGAATTAAGTCTTTCTGATTATAAAAAGTACATTCATAGGTATTATAGTTATGGTGTTCATAAATGTGTTCTTGAAGGCTACGCTTATCATTTTAAATATGAAATTGGTGATTTAGTTATTAATTTCTGGAGATATAGAGATAAACCTAGAGATACTTATGTTGATTGGAACGCTACTAGACTTAAAAAACAAGAAATTATTGATGCTGGTCTTAAACCTTATGATAAAGAAGAAGCAGAAATATATAAAATTCGTGGACTTAAGTATGATGGTATTCCTTATGTAGTTTATAAAACTAATAAAGAGTTTTATGAAATACAACTTATTAATAATGGAACTCATAGTTATAGTGCTATTAAATTTAAGTATGCTAATTATATTAATAGAGAACTTAGAGGTAAAGATGCTAAACAACTTAATTCTGAATGTAAAACTGTTGATGATATTTTTAATCTTAAATTAGGATTAAGAAGTAAACTTCTTGTTTATCTTGAACGAGAACCTAATGCTCCATTTAAATATATTAGAAATGTTAATCAACAAAAGTATGAACGTGGAGCACATAATAATGGTAATAAAACTAGATATAAAAACTAATATTATGGCAAATAATAAAACGATTACGATAGAACATATAATTGGTAAACTTGATAATGATTTCAATCCTGATGGAAGTGATTGGATTCCTAGAGTTCCTGCTTGGTGTGCTGATGCTATGAATGAACTTAAAGTTCTTCGTAAAGTTGATAAGAAAATGAAACTAACCGTCATTAATAAGATAGCTAAAAGTAAATGTTGTCTTATTGATGACGGTCTTAAAGTATATGATAGTAATGGTTGTGAAGTACCTAGAGCTGATACTAGTAAATATAGATGTGGCGATACTGAATCTGCTCTATCCTCTACGGGGGGTCAAGCGGAGGACGAAAGTCCGGAGCGTGCTACTAATAAAGACTATCTTGGCATGCCCGATGATTGTTGTCCTAATGGTTCTAGAACTAGAGAAGTTATTGATACTGGTAAAGTAGGATGTAATCCTGTTGTTTATACAGTTCATAATAATACTGAATGTCCAAGATGTCAGCATGAAGTTCATTCTCATTGTCAGACCCCCCGTGGAGGATATGATAAGTCAAATCATAATTATATTCTTATTGGAGGTAATACTATTGAACTTAATTTTAATGATACTTGTATAACAGTTGTTTATAAAGATGTTGAAACTCAATATAGTGATAATTATCATTGTGAGATTCCTGTTATACCTGCTAATGGTAAATTAATTCAAGGTCTTACTTATTATTGTATGGCTCGTATGCTTATGAGAGGATATAAACATCCTGTGTTTAATCTTTCTGCTAGTCAATATGGAACTAATCCTTTCTATCTATGGGAGAGTATGAAGAAAGATATTAAGACTAGTATTTTATTAGATGAACAAAGTGATGATGATAGTGGTTGGAATGAGTTCTTTTATAACTTTACTTTTCCTAAATAATTATGAATATACAAAAGAAACTTAGTCTTAATAAACATCCAGGTGATTGTGTACCTTATTCATTAGTTGCTGCTAAGAACGTTAAAGTAAGTAATGATGATAGGATGATTGTTAATGAAGAAGGACTTGAAGATTGTAAAGCAATTGCCAATTCTATTCATGAAGATGGTATTAATAATTTTAAAATAGTTGGTGTTATTCCAACTAGTACTGAACTTATTTTATTTATTGTTAATACTGATTCTAATGAGTCTTATATTTATAGATATAATGAACAAGCTGATAATTGTTATAGAGTAAATAGTAATTGGAAATATAATGGTGGAAAGATTAAAGGAACATATACTTATAATGTTAAAAATCATCTTATTATAGCTATTGCTGAAAGTGATGCTTCTATTGATGTTCCTCTTAAAACTATTAATATTGATTTAGATTCTGACCGTCCTGATTCTGAAATGTCTGTTATTCCACAAATAACTTTACCTACTATTGGTGGTTTAAATTATGTTAGTGGTGGAGCTTATAAAGGATTTTATTTTATATTTATTAGATATAAGATAGATAAAACTAATTATACTAAATGGTATAGTATTGGATTTCCTATTTTTAATGATGTTATAATACCACAAGTTATTAATAAAGTTTGTTTTAGAAAAACTAATGTTTATGAACCGAAAGATGAACCAAACGGTTATTGTTATGGTAATACCGATTCATTTAGTGATTCTAAAGATATATGTAATCAAACTTTTGAAATAAATATTAGTGGAGGTCGTTCTGGTCTTTATCAACTTGGTTTTATTGTATGTAAAAAAGATAGTACTCAAGCGTTTAGAACAGATGATTTAAATAATAATATTTTTAAATTTAGTAGAGATGTTCTTGTTGAATATAATGTTGCTGATTTAACTACTGACTATTATAATTATTATAATGTTGGTAATATCATTAATTATAAGAATAGAATATATATTGCTAATTATAATGAAAAAACTGATAATGATGATAGGACTTTAAGTAATGGTAAAACATTAGAAGAAGCTGTTAAAGATATTACTATTAAACTTCGTAATAAAGCTGTTAATGCTTATTATAATGATTATACCACTGTTAATGCAGTTAGTGAAAAAGGTCCTTATTTTAAAATGGCTAGTCTTCAAATTACTGGTACTGCTGATTGGCAAATTAAAGATATTAATAAAGTATTCAATAATAATCAATATCCTTTTCGTACTTTTAGAACTTTATTTAATGATACAGTTATACAAGGTATTGCAGCACATGAATATTTAAAAATTAATTATAATGCTAAAATAAAAGTAGGTAGTAGAGGTAGTCATAATCTTAAAGAATATCTTGCTTGTCATTGTTTTATTATTCCTACAAGTTATAAATATGAAAATAATCAATCTGTTTATACTTTACCTAGTACAGTTAAAATAGCTTGTTATGTTTATAATGGAACTGGATTTACAGAAGATACTGTATTTACTAGTGGGCAAGTATTATTTGGAGATACTATATTTGATATTGATAATTGTAAAATGAGAATTACTCATTCTATTATTGAACCTAGTTATGATTTTAATGAACGTAAAAAGAACGATACTCTTATTCCTGGAGAAGTATATAATTTCTTTATTCATTTTGTTGATAAATATGGTGATGCTAGTAGAGGTTATAAACTATCTAATAAAGATAAATATATAAATAATATTGTTAATGATGGTTCTCATTGTACTATAATTACTTTTAATTGGAATAATCAAGGTAATGGTAATATTCCATATTGGGCTGTTATTAGTGGAGATATTCCAATATCTAGTATTAGTTCTAACGTTAAAAGGTATATTGCTAATCATAAAATTGTAGTTTATACTGCTGAACCAATAAATAATCCTACTACTAATATCTTACTTAATAGTTCTGGTGAACTTGAAGCTACTAATAAAGATGAACTATATACTCTTATATCTAATTACTTTATTGATTATCAAGATAAAGATAAATATAATGATTTATATGTTTATCAAGTTATAAATAGTGGTAGTTATACTCCTTGTAGTAATCAAGTAATAGGTGCTATTGGTGTTGATAATGAAGCTAAATTTGGTTATTATGAAAATATTAATGGCGATGAATTATTTAGAATACCTGATTTGATATTTGATTCTGAAGTTATTGGTGGTGAACATACTAGAGATTTTGTGTATAATATGAATAATACTTTTAATAAGTTTTATATTCGTGCTAATATTGATACTACTTTATGGAATCAAATTAAAGAATTAGGTTATGTTGGATGGTTTATTAGTTATGAAAAAGTTGAACCTATTACTAGATATACTGGATTACTAACTAGAAAAGATTATTGTAATATAGCTAGTAATGTTACTTGGCAAAATGATAGTTGGGGTACAAAACCGGGTTTTGTAGCTAATAATTTTACTAGTGATAAATGTTATCTATATAGTGGTCGATTTGATATTGATGATAGTATTAAATATGATTTTAATATTATTCGTATTGATGGTAAATGTAAATTTGAACCTTATAAAGAGAAACATGATGTAGTTGATATGGTAGTTAATACTACCTATCCTTATAGTTATAATATGCCAATTATAGGTGTAATTAGTAGAAATGAATATAAACCTATTAATAATTATAAATTAGTAGTTGCTGATAGTGTTACTGATAGTAGAGCTGGAAAAGGAACTGCACTTGAAATGGATGATTATAAGGAATTACTACTTGATGCTGAAACTATGTTTCTCGCAACAGTTCTTAATTGTACTAAAAATATTTATACTAGCAAAGAAAAAGAACTTGTAAGACTTAATGACGTTTGCTATAATGGCGGAACTTATTCTATTGAGCATGGATATAATGGTAGAATGACTTATGATGGTGTTCTTATTTATAATGATAATGGAGTTATAATGAACGAAGGCAATTATAAATTATATACTCCTACTAATAATCAATATTATTATAGTGGTGATGAACCATGTTGGTTTGATATTCCATTTAATGTTTATATTCAATTTCCTCTTTATAATGATAAGTTCTTTGAAAGTAAACGTTTTAATAATGAACCTAGTAAGATAGCTTTTAGTATTAAAGAAGATACTGACAAGAAAAGTGTTGCTTTTGGTACATTTGTAGAACCTAAAAATAGTGTTGATTTATTTAAAGACCCTATTGGAAATGTTGACCAATATGTTCCTAAATTGTTAACTCAATATCGTAATGATATTATTAATATTACTCGTTTTGATAAAACTATAAGACGTAGTAATGTTATTCAAGATGAAAGTGAAGTTAATGCTTGGCGAATATTTCCTATTGAAGGTTATAAAAATATTACTGAAAATAAAGGAAGTATAACTAATTTAGTTGGAATTGGATATTATCTTTTAGTTCATACTCAACATAGTATGTTTATGTTTGATATAAGTGCTGCACTTAAAACTAGAGATGAAAATGTTCAATTATATCAGCCTGATGCTTTTGAAGTTGATTATAAAGAAGTCTTTACTAGTGATAAAGGTTATGGTGGGCTACAAGATGATTTAGCATATATAGTTGGAGAATTTGGTTATATTTTTTATAATGATGATTTTCATAAACTTTATCAATTTGATGATGGTCAACTTAAAATAATGGATGAAGATATTAAATTATGGCTAGATAAATATCATCCTAATAAAGTTAGATTTGCTCATGATAAATTTAATAATCGTATTCTAATTAAATTTGATTATACTTATAATAATATTAATCCTAATACTAAAGAATCTATTATAGAATCACATAATGAAGTTATTAGTTTTAATTATAAAGTAGGTAGTTTTATTAGTTTACATGATTATTATTTTAATAATGCTTGGTCTACTAAAACTAAATGTTACTTTCAAACTGAACATAACAATGATAGACTTAACTGCCCTCTTCATGTATTTACTCATGAATATAATTATGGTAGATTTAATACTCACATGGGTGATGATAGTAGAAGTCTATATTTAGTATCTAAACAAGAAGTTGGCGATGAACCTATATTAGTTCATAATAGTTATATTGATATCATGGTTAATGAATCTTATGAACTTATTAAATTTCTTGAATTTATTAAATATAAAGTACATAAGATATATATTCCTATTTATAGTGATAATATTAATAATCCTGTTGATTTAAGAGAACATCCTTATGCTGGAGATATACTTCGTATATTTAATGAAGATAATGATACTGATGATATAGATATTAATATTGATAAACTTAATGAATTTAATAAGTATAAAAAACCTTGGTATGAACTTACTCAATATAACTTTAATTATTTCCGTAATGCAATTAAAGAACATCCTAATACAGTAAGTGATAAACTTCGTAGAGTATATGGTAATTATTTTGTAGTTCGTTTTATATTTAATAATTCAGATAATAAGCGCATTGAATTTGAAAGTCTTGAATGTGCTCAAACTCAATTTAGAAAATTATGATACAATATAGAGATAGACAAAGACAAAAAGCTTTTATTGGTGCTATTATTGGTGCAGCCGCTAGTATTGCTGGTGGTATAATTAAAGGTAATAAACAAAAGAAAGCTCAAGAAAAAGCTCAAGCTGAAGCTCAAGCTGCACAAAACCATAAAGATGCTTTACAAAATGCTCAAGCTTTAACTAGTGCTTATGCTAATCAAGATTATGTTGGTCAATATAATGATAAGCTTACTCTTAAATGTGGTGGTAGAGTTCGACGTAAAGCTAATTTTGGTACTGAGTTTGCTCAAGCTCTTCCCGGTTTAGGTAATCTTGCTAGTTCTATTACAGGAGTTCAAGGACTTGGTGAATTAGGTACTGCAATAGGTCAAGGTATTTCTGCTAATCAACAAATTAATGAAAATAAACGTATTGCTCAAGAAGCTGAACAGCGTAAACAACTTCAAGCTGGTCAACAACAACTTAATATTACTTCTGATAAAATGACTAATCCAATGACTATGTATCAACGTTCTAGTTTTATTAATAAATATAAATGTGGCGGACGTAGAAAAGCATGGATTGGTGCTGCTATTGGTGCTGCTGGAAGTTTAATTGGTGGTATGTTTGGCAGTAAAGGACAACAACCAATTCAAGTTAAACAAGCTGACCAAGCTAGTTATAGTGCTCCTAAAACTGGTCTTGAACGTCCTGAATGGATTACTAATGGTACTGTTCAACAACCTGTTATGCCTCAATCAGTATATAGAGATAGGCTAAATGTATATCGCTGTGGCGGTCATAAACGCTAATCTTTTGCTCTCTGTTGAATTATTATATATAGGTATGAACTATTAATCATCTGATAACCTATCGTTCAATAGAGAGCTTTAAAATCAATCAAATTATAATTTCTCATTATATTATATAAAATGCCTAGAAAAGATAAAGTTATTCATATAAGTAATTTACCTAGTACATTTAGAGGTAATGTTACTCGTAATGGAAGATTTATTCAAAATGGTATTCCTCCACTCGGTGGAGCTTATGATAAAGTTGCTAAATCTACTGGTTTAATAAGACTTGGTAATGAATTTCTCTATAATGGTATAAACAATTTAGTATCTAAAGATAATAGAGAAAAATTAATGAATAATACTGCTGGTAGACTTATTAATTATGTTAAAGATTTTAATAAAGAATCTTTTCCTAGTGATGATGAACTTGGACCAACATTTCCATTTAATATTATTCAAACTCCTAGAAGTAATGGAAAAAAGCTTCCTCAAAAGCAATATGCTGTTGGTGGTAAAATACCAAATGTAGTTGCTGGTGGTATTGCTCAACCTCTTGGTAATAATTTCTTTTATATGAATGGAAGAAAACATAGTCAAGGTGGTATTGATATTGGTCCTAGTGATAAAACTGGTATTGAAGTAGAAGGTGGTGAAGTAGTTGAAACTAATGGAAATGAACTTAAAGTTTATTCTGCACAACCTATTATTAATGGTGTTAGTCCTGCTAAATTAGTTATGGGTGGAGCTAATCCTAATAAAGTATTTAAAGCTCAAGAAGATTTTAAAGATAGAAATAGAATTAATGATGATGGAACTAAATATAAAGAAGGTGGCAAAATTTATCAAGCACCTGATGAATATAAAAGACAAATCGCTGAAAGTAGTTCGATAATTATTGGTGGTTATCCTACAATAGCTGGTAATAGAAATTATAAATTTATTAAAGGTATAACTAAAGCTTCTAGAATAGGTAGAACTGCTACTAATTTTATTAATTTAGGTAGACAAAAGATTTATGATTTAGCTAATAAAATTGATAATACTTGGATTAATCAAGGAATTAAAGAAGTTTATAGAACAACTATTGGTAAACATGGTAGTAATATTCCTAGAACTGTTGATTATATAAATAAAAATAATATAAATGAAAATAAAAAAGCTATGGGTGGATTAAGTAGAGATAAAGATTATGGTTCTAAAAAGAAACCTTATCCTAGTGTAGCTAAAAAAGATTTTGCTGGTGGACATAGAAGTTATCCTATTCCTACAAAAGCAGATGCTGTTGACGCTTTAAGACTTGCGGGATTACATGGTAGAAATGATGTTAAAGCTAAAGTTTATAATAAATATCCAGAACTTAGAAAAAAAGGTAATGTTGGATTAGTTGTTAGTATTAATGGTAATGTTAAGAATGGATTAATTCATTCTCCATCCTCTACGGAGGGTCTACGCGATAAATTTGCTGTTGGTGGAAATCGTATTAATCGTCATGGAAGAACTTGGGAATATGATGAACAAATTGGAGCTTATGTTCCTATAACTAATAGAACTATTAATAGAACTTCTGCTTATCCTATTAATAAATCTGCTAGAGGAGAAACTATTGTTGGTAGTGATTATACTTTTAGGAATGGAAGATGGTCTAAAAATAATAATGTAAATACTAATACTAATAAACCTAATATTGATAATGGAAATCGTCGTCCTCAATATTATGCAGAACGTAGACTTCCTTTATTTGAAGATGGTGCTGGAATTACTAGCGGTTTAGTTAGAGCTGGTTGGAGTCATGGAAATAATAAAGGTATTAGTACAAATAATACTAATATTCCAAGTTTATCTGAAACTAAATCTAGCGGGAAGACCCCCCGTAGAGGACGAAGTAAGTCAAATCAATCAACTCAATCTATTCCTACTAAAATTCCTCCAACTGCTGTTTATAATCGTAATCTACCTAAAGTAGAAGCTAATATTCCAACTACTTTACCTGTTTCTACTAGTACACCTGCTAAAGGAACTACATCTTCTGATGGTAAAGGTCAAGGTAAATTTAAAAATCTTACTACTGCTGATTGGATTGGACTAGGTAGTAATGTAGCTGGTAGTTTAGCTAGCTATTTTGCTAGTAGAAGAGCTATTAATAAAATGAGAGGCCCAGGTCAACCTACTCTTATTAGTGCTAATAAACTTAAAACTAAATATAATATTAATCCTCAACTTGATAGAATTAGAGAAGATAAATTTGAAGCTTATCGTGATATTGATTCTAATACAGCTAGTAGTCGTGTAAGTTTAGCTCGTAAACAACGAGTTCGTAATGCTGCTGGTCAAGCTGCTAATGAACTTTATGGTAATAAAGAAAATATAGAAACTAATCTTATTAATCAAGATAGACGTAATCAGCAAAATATTCGTCAATTTAATGCTCAACAATACAATCAATATATAGATAGAAAAGCAGCATTTGATAATGGTATTAGAGAAGCTAAAGTAACTAATATTAATAATTTATTTAGTGGAATTAATGCTGGTATTCAAGATATGATTAGTAGATATGAAAATCGTAAAGCTTTAAATAATACTATTGGTGCTATGAGAGCATCTGCTCCTAATGTAGATGATAGAATTATGAGAGATGCTGGAGTTGATTATGATGAATTTATTATTCGTAAACGTAGAAAACTTGGAGGAAAACAATCATGCCGATAAACTTTTATACTCCTACTTTTAGACAACAAGTTAATCCTATTGACTTAAATGTCTTAGCTAGAACTTATAATACTCTTGAACAAGGTCATCAACAAGCTATTCAAACTAAATCTCAAATTGATGCTCAACTTGCTCAATTAGATTTAAATGAAGCTGAAGATGCTTGGCGTCAAGAACAACTTAATAAAGTTCGTAATGCTCTTACTGAAAATATGCAATATGGTAATGCGTATTCTAGTCTTGATGATATAGTTGGAACTTATGGAGATATAACTTCAAGTCCCGGAATGATTGGTCGTTTACGTGCTCAACAAGATTATAAAGCTTATATGAATAATCTTGATAAACGTACTGATTTATCGGAAGATTATAAGAATTATTATCGTGCAGTTAATAAATATAATTATCAAGATATAACTGATAAGAATGGTAATGTTATCGGTGGAAGTAAATGGACTCCTATCGATAGAGAAGTTTCTGAAATTCCTATGAACCAAATACTTAATCAAGCACTTCAATGGGCTGCTAAAGAACAAGGCGGCGGTAGTCAAACAAGATGGCTTGATGCTAATGGAAAAGTTACTGATGATATTACTAAATCTGTTACAGGAGAGATTTATTCTCATACTAAAGGTGATTGGCAAAGATTAAGTAAAGCTAAACTTGCTGAAGCTGTTAAAGCTGTTATTGAAAATACTCCTGGCGCTAAAGCTAGTCTTGAACAAGATTATAAGATTGCTAAATGGAAATATGACCAAAATGGTAGTAATCCTGATATAACAGATAAAAATGGTATTCTTCTTACTCCTGAACAATATCTTGCTAAACGTATTGACCCTTTCTATAATGCTGCAACTTTTTATAATCAAGATAGTAATACTACTTATGGTGAAGCATGGAAAGCTCAATTAGCTTTATCTAAACAAGCTGGACTAGGAAGTACAACTCAAAGAAAACAAGCTATTGATAATCTAACTTATAAAGGTACTCCTGTTCGTATTGATAATTTTATGCCTGCTCAAGCTCAAGCTGAAATTACTAGCAATAGACAATCAATAGCTGGATTACTTAACAAATATAATCCTGATATTAATATTAATTTAAGCACTGCTAATCCAGATGATATTAGAACTAGTATCATGACTAATATTACTAATCCGTCTGATAGAGCCTATGCTCTTAGTTATCTCAATGATATTATTGATAATCAAGAATATATCAATAGTCTTAAAGTTGGTAAATCGCAAGATAGTATTGACGGATTTGATACATATAATTCTATTATTAGTTTAAGCGATTTACCTTCTAATAAATATTCTAAGACATATAGTAAATATGTTAATCAGATATTTGGAGATAGTTCTGCTATTAGACAATACTTTAATAACGATGATGTATATAATTCATTTATTAATGCTATTGGCGGAGAGAAAAAAGCTGCTAGTCTTGGAGTAAGATTTGGTTCTGATGGTAATGGTTATAGATATGCTGAATTACCTAAAGATTATCATAAATCTATTTATAGTTTTGGTAAAGCTGTTAAAGAAGCTGAAGATACTAGAAATCCTTTAAATGCTTTTCTTAATTCTGCTAAGACTAGATTTTTTGGTTACGGTGATAAATTTGTTCGAGTTGATTCTAATGGTGAAGAACATCATGCTGGATTACCAACAGGTAATAAAGAACCTTATATTGGTTTAATTGATTATGTTGATTCTCTTAAATCTAAAAATGATGCTGTTCTTGATGGTGGTCAAATAACTTCTTCTACTATTGGTATATCTGCAATGACTCCTGAACTTGCTGAACTTAATTTTGTTATGAGTTCTAATCCAGAAGCTGCTAGTAAATATTCTGCTCAAAAGAAACAATTAGAAGAACAAGCTATGTCTGCTATTAAAGCTGGTATTGATTTAACTCAAGGAGAATCTTATATTACTAGTGAAAATGGAATATTTGAGCCTATGTCTTCTGAAGATAGAAAAGCTTATACAGCTTATCTTAGAAGTGCTAAAGAAAATGAAATTACTCCTACTATTGTTCGTGACCCAAAAACTGGTGATGTTGGAGTTCAAATTAATATTGCAGGTTACTATGATACAGAAGGTAAACTTAAAAGAGAACCTATTACTTTACTTGTAGGTAGTGGTGCTATTGATAGTTCTATTATTCAATCTTGGAATCAAGATACTAGTTGGAGAGCTGCTGGTAAAGTAGAAAATTACTATAATGCTAATAGACCTATTTCTCTTACTAATAATACTGCATTTACTGGAATTGATAAATTTAAATTAGTACCAAATGGCGGAGGTTTTAATTTAATTAATTCTACTAATAATCAAACTATTGGTTTAGTAAGTAAAGAAAATGCTGTTGATATTGTAGATAATTTATCTCAATGGGAACAAACTGTAACTGCTGTTAAAGCTGGTATGGCAGTAGATGAAAATGCTGTTAAAGCTATTCAACAAAATGTTGCTACTAAACTTGCCCAACTTAGTGGCAGTTCAGACCCTTATGTTATTCAATATTACTATGATGAATTAACTAATAATCTATATTAATATGGATGTATTAAAGTTTCTACAAGGTGGTAATAAAACACCTAATCCTGAATATAATCCTAAAACTAAAAAGGGGGCTATACAGCCTCCTACTTTAATTGATTACAACCCTGGCGCTTCTATTAGTGACCAGGGTCGTAGTCGTTTATTTAGTCGTATTGCTGGACAATCATATAATCTTAATCAATATGATATAGATAAATATACTCCTTATGATATTTATGTTAATCCTGTTGATGACCCAGAAAAACTTGATAAAGAACGTGCTGTTAATCAAAGTAATTGGGAACAAGGATTAAGAATGATTGGGCAAATTGGTAATGAAATTACTGTTGGAACAGCTATTGGTTTTGCAGATTTAGCTGATGCTTTCTATAATATGGTTAGTAATAGTCCTAATGATTATCAATCTAAAATAAGTTCTGAACTTGAATCTTTAAAAGAATCTATTAATGAGCGTTTAGCTATATATAGAGAAAATCCTAATGCTGCTTTTGATATTGGAGATTTTGCTTGGTGGGCTAGCAATGCTCCTAGTATAGCTAGTTCTTTAACTCTTATGGTTCCTAGTACTGGTCTTGCTAAAGGTGTTTCTTTATTAGGTAAAGGCATAAAGTTTAATAAATTAGCTAATAAAATGGCTAATGCTATTAATATGACTCAAAAGAGTAGAGCCATTACTGGTAGAATAGCAGAAGCTACTGCTATTGGAGTTCCTTCTCGTTATCTTGAAAATTATCAAGAAGCTAGACAAACTTATAATGATATTGAAGATTATTCTAAAACTCAACTTGCTAATATGAATGATAAACAAAGAGAAGAGTTTTATAATAATAATCCTAAATATAAAGATATGTCTGATGAAGAAGTAGCTAAAGATATTGCTAAAAATAGTGCTGATATTACTTTTGCTGAAGATTGGGCTAATGTTCTTTTTGACGTATGGCAAGTTTATAGTTTAAAGAACTTATGGAAAAATGCTTTAAGTGGTAATACAACTAGTTCCAGACTTAGAAATTTAAATATTGCATTTAATAGTAATATTGATGATGCTGCTGCAATTACTAATACTTTAAGTAATAAAACTACTAAACAAACTATTACTAGTACATTAAAAGATGTAGGCGATGATATTCTTCATGGTGTTAGAGCTGAATGGACAGAAGGAGTTGAAGAAGCTATTAATTATATAGCTAGTCAAGATGGTTTATATAATGGTAAAAAAGTATTTGATAAAGATATTCCTCAACAAACTATTAAAGATTATCTTCAAGACCCAATGTTATGGGAGCAAGCATTTTGGGGTGCTCTTGGTGGTGTTACTTTTAGTAGTGTTATGAATAAAGCTGGAGAGTTTATTAATAAACGTCTTGATAAAGATTGGACTTCTGCTGAAAAACAAAGAGAAAACGAAATTCTTGGTCGTACTGCTACTTTTCAAGCATATCAAGAAAGACTTAATAGTATTGCTAATGGTAAAAATCCATTTATAACTATTGCTGATGAAAATGGTCAACAGGTTAATCCAGATATTATTACTGGTACTGAAGAAGAACTTCGTAATATAGCTGAAAAAGAATATATGGATAATATTATTATTAATTCTATGAACGCTGGTAATTTAGGACTTCTTGAAAGTTCTATTAATAGTAAAGAATTTAATGATAGTATTACTAATAAACTTGGATTACAACAACAAGATAGTAATGAACTTATTAATAGATTTAAAATTGAAATTAATAATCTTAAAAATGAATATAATACTACTTTAAATAAAGTTAATAGACTTGGTGGCGGATTTGAAGTTGGTCGTATTATAGCTACCCAAATGGTTCATGCTCGTAATCGTCAAGAAAATTATAATAATCTTCTTAATTGGGCTAATGATGTTTTAAATCAAGATATTACAAATAATCATATTGAAGATGTTGATATTAATTCTGCTAAGAATGGTATTTATCAACATATTATTGATAGTATTCAAAGAGATATTAAAACTATTCAAGATAACGCTGCAATTAATAATTCTGTTAAACAAGAACGTATTGCTCAATTAAATGAGCGATTAGATGCTATTAATAAACTTTATATTCCTATTGATATTGAAAATAAAAATGATGTTCAATCAGCTATTCAACTTCAAAAACAATATAATGAAGTATTTAAAGATTTAGCAGAAGTTGTTAATGCTGAGATTAATGTTGAAGTTAATAAAAATCAACTTAATCTATCTGATGATAATATTAAATCTCGTATAACTTATCTTAATAACTTCTTTGATAATAGTCGTAAAAAGATTGTTAATAAAGCTATGGACGATTTACGTAATGCTTATAAACAATATGGAAAAGATTATGTTAATTCTGTTATTAAAGATGCTAATAATGGTAATAAACCTAATATAGATAAAGTTATTAGAGATGCTTATGCTGCACTTGATTTAAGTTCTAAAGGTAATGAACATATTAAAAATACAATAGAACAATTAGCTGAGATTGCTGAGATTGAAAACGATGTTAATAATACTCCTAAAGAGGAAGAAGTTGCTCCTGTTAATCCTGATGTTAATGAAGTTAATGAAACTGATGTAGATGATACTAACTCATCTCCATCTTCCACGGGGAGTATAGCGGAGCGAAGCGAAGCGGTTCCTAGTGAGCCTACTAATACTGAACAACCTCAATCTCAAACTGAACAACCAATTTCTCAAGAACCTATTAGTACTCCTAAATCTGAAGTTAATAATACTCTTCCAGATGATGATTTTGAACGTGGTCAAATAGGTACTGATTTAGTTTATGAAACTATTGCTGATTTAGAAGATTCTTTAGGACATGAGTCTACTAGTAGTGATTTACTTAATGCTAGACAGTCTTTTATTGATAAACTTAATCAAGCTGGATTTGAACAAACGGAAGCTACTGACATAGTTAATAATATTATTGACGGTCTTACAGGAGGTAGTTTATATAGTTCTGTTCAAGATGATAGTACTAGACGTTTATTACTTAATGCTACTTATGCTACTGTTACAGGTAATGAACGCAATATAGAAGCTGTTATGAATGATTTTGCTAATAGTGTTGATAGTGAAGGTAATACTAGAGGTAAAATTGTTAATGGTAAAGTCTATCTTAGTATTGGTCAATTAGTTGAATATATAGATAGTATTACAGGTAATAAAATTATTAAAAATTACTTGTTTAATCAAATAAAAAACTATCTTTACGCCAGCACTAATAATCAAGGTAAATATCGTGCTACTGATGAATCAACTATTAAGAAACTTAATGCTAGACAATTTGTTCAATACGTTGACGGTATTGCTAAAGAACGTCTTGAAAGACTTCAAGTTGAACATACTAATAATGTTAATCTTAAGTATATAGTAGAGAATGAAAATGTTAAAGCATTTACTAGTATTAAGCAAGGTGATTATTTAGAAGCCATATATAATGTTAAACTTAAACGTATTGATATATTTGCTAATGATACAATTATTGGTTATATAGGAGTTCCAAATATTGATAAGTTTGGTAATTATGATATGGTTAATCAAGGTTGGAAATATAATATTCATGCTGAAAATGGCCAAGTTATTTCTCCACTTAAAGATGCTTTAATTAGTATTCTTGATGGTGATAGATTTGACGAAGAATTTATTGGTCATTTATATGAACTTGCTGTTAAAGAAGAAGTTACACAAGAAGAACTTGTTAATCTATTTAAAGAATTTGAAACTAAATATCCTGATATAGTTAGAGATTTTACTACTCCTGTTGCAAGTTTTGATTTAGCTGGACATCTTGTTAATCTTACTAAATATATATTTAATCAACCTTATGAAAATAGTCATGAAGCTAGTATTAATCGTTGGTTTAATAATCTTCTTAATAGTTATGACCAAGCTATTACAATAGTAAAAGGTGATTTTAAAGGTAAAGTTAAAGCTGTTAATGTTAAATATGGAGTTCTTAATACTATTGATGATACTAATGGCGAATGGAATGATGTACAAGAAACAGTAGTTAATTATAATGAAGATGTTAATAAACTTGGTGTAGTTGTACAAGGTCAAGTATATCTTAATGGAGAAAGTAAACCTACTATTATTGAAAATCTTACTACTAATGGTATGCCTGTTATTAGTATTCCAAGCAGTGATGGTACTTCTCTATATGCTTTTTGTAAACAAGTTCCATTAAATAGTAATCTACTTAAAGGTGATGCTCGACGTATTATTAATTCTATTAAGAATGAAGTTAATAATCTTTGTAGAGATTATATTAGTGGAAAAATAAGTTTTGGTGAACTTAAACAAAATCTTGGAGATATATTTGGAAATAATAAACTTATTAACGGAGATAGAAATAATGGACTTCAAATTAGTATTAATCCTACTAATATAGGCTTTTATGTTAAAGGTGCACATTTTAATGGTAAAGATTATGCTTTTACTATTAATTCTGATGCTGGTAATTATAAACGTAATATTATTATTAATTCTCCTTATGTTGTTAATAGTGCTTTTAAAATAGGTAAAAGTTATGGTATTAATGCTAGTACTATTGATGAATTAGATAATGCTCTTCGTCCTGTTATTGATGAAATGTTTAACTATGCTCAATTTGCTATTAGTAAAGATTTTATTAATGATAGTACAAAAACTAATGATAAAACTAATAAATATATTTATCGTGAAAATGGTAAAACTATTATAAATATTAATGATAAAACTTATAGTTATAATAGTTATCAAGATTTTATTATTAGTAATGGTTTAGTTAGAACTAAATTAGCTAATACTAATACTAATGAAACTGCTGGTAATTGGCAAATAGATATTCATTCTAAACTCGATATTACTTATGAACTTGAGGGTAGACCCCCCGTGGAGGATGGAGCAATACCTGAACAGCTATCAGAGTTTATGTTAGATGATACTCTTAATGCTATTAATTTTAATGCTTTTGAATCTGCTATAACTGCTAAGAATTTAACTCGTGGACTTAAAAAGTATTTTGCTAATGACCAAACTGCTATTGATTATATTGATTCTCTTCAAAAGATTGGTATATTACCTAAAAATATTCATGTTGTAGATAGTATTACTGATAATAATGGTAATCAAGTTAATGCTGTTTATCATCGTGATACAGATACTATTGAGCTTAATAATTCTGCTATTGCTGGTCAAAGAGTTTATCGAGTTGTTAATATTATACTTCATGAAAGTTTACATAGACAACTTTATACTAAATATAATACTGAACAAGCTATTGCTTTAGTTAAACCTATTTATGATAAATTTAAAGCTTGGCTTGATACTCAAGATGATTCTACTAAAGAAAGACTTAAACCTTATCTATTTGAGAACTTTAATACAAGTGAAGCTCTTGAAGAATTTCTAGTTGAAAGTATTACTAGTAATGCTCTTATGACTGCACTTAATGAAATTAAATATGATAATAGAAAAGTTAATAAACGTAAGACTTTATTTAGTAAACTTCTTGAAGTTATTGCTGATATGTTAGGTATTAAAATTAATGAAGATAGTTTATTAGCTGCTGCTAGAGATGCTTATAAAGCTATTAAAAAAATGCCTAAACAAACTGAACAAAATGTTATTCAAGGAACTTTTCAGTTTGAAGAAGAAACTGCTAGTACAGAACAAACTGAAAATCCTAATGAAGATAACAGTCAAGATTATAATTATAATAATGATAATCTTAATGATGGACTTGATATGTTTAGTAGTGTTGATGATGATATAGTGTCAAATATGGCTGAATTAACTAGCCGTTTACCAATAGACCAACAGCCCGAATTTGCCACTTTGCTTGACACAGGGCGCATCAGTTTTAGCTGTATGTAGAATTAATCGAGTAAAGATAAAAGTCGCTTAAAACGAAAGAAAACAGCCTCTATGACGATGTAATTAAATTTTACTTTACATTAGTCATAGAGGTATTACTATTAATGAATTTAAACTTAAATATAAACTTATGAGTTGTGGAAATATTAAACTTGTAGGATATAATAATCTTAATAATATTATTATTAAAGAACATGGTTCTAATAATGCAGATTATTATAGTCTTATAGCTATGGTTGAAGACCCAATCTTTAAGAAGATTATAGCTGATAGAGGTATTAATGTTAAAACTTCTGGAAGACAAGCTTATAATGCTCTTCTTGAAGCTAGAGCTATTAAACTTCGTAATATGGATGATGTAGCTTCTATTGCTGAAAAAGAAGAACGTGGTTTGTTTAGTACAATTAAAGCTAGAGATACAGCTATTACTTATATGGCTGATATTATGAATAAACTTAGTTTTAATTTTTTATATAATGGCGCTCCATTAAATTTTAATGAAATTAAAAAACGTACTAATGAAACTGTTATTAATGCTGGACTTAAACGCGCTAAAAAATTAGCCGGAAGTGATGAAGCTAAAAATAATGAACTTAATAGCTTTATTAATAATCCAAGTCCTGCTATTAAAATTAATGGTCTTGGTGCATTTCTTCGTAAATATGGTGATGCTCAAGATTTTAATTATGGTGCATTACTACGTTCATTAACTAATACTGAATTTAATGAAGCTCTTTTTAATAATAAAAATGTAGCTAAACTTATTAAACGAGATGAATTATATCAAACTACTGATTATGAAGAATTAGGCGGTTATCTTGATGAAACTTCTACTGAAGGTGATGAAAATAGTATAGATGATGGTATTGATTTAATGACTCAACTTTGGAATTTAAGTATTGGTGAAGTTAAAGATTTTAATAAACACGTAGAAGAAATTATTAAATATCATCTTGCAAGTTTACCTAAACTTACTACTGCTTCTCAACTTGATAATGGAAGTTATCCTTTTGATACTAATAATGAATTAGGAGTTGTTACTTTTTCTGATGCTAATTACTTATCTAAAATATTATATGCTAGTGCTGATACTAGTAATGTAGATAATTTTATAGCTAGTCTTAAACGTATATCTGAAACTATTCCAAATTGTGAATGTTTAATTCAATTACATGATTTACTTAGCAAAAATAAAGTATTTGCTAATAAGTATATGATGGTGTTTAATAAACCTATTATATCTAAAATTGAAACTTATATTCAAACTGATTCTAATGGTAATAGTTATGTTCGTGCTCGTGTAACTAACCCTAATACTGATTCTCGTACTATTTTACAGAATACTTTTTATAATAATGTTAAGAATAATATTATTACTAATCGTGTTCCTACTGCTCGTGAAAAGTTTCGTATATATGATAGATATAAAAATACTCCTCATGCTAATCTTTATTTATATGATGCTTTTAAAGAAATATTTCCAGATATTAATCAAGCTAGTTTTAATTTAGCTATTGCTAAGATTGGTCGTGTTGCTATGGCTAATAATCTTATTAATTTTGCCAATGTTATTAATCGTACAGTTGAAAATTATAATAAATATGTAGAAGCGCTTAAAAAGGATAAAGGAACTAAAATGCCTGATAGTTTTATTAATAGAGGTGATACTTCTATTATATATCAAATGGCTGATGTTTTTAAAGATATTATTTATATTCCTGTTGAACTTAATTCTCGTAATCCCGAAGGTAATTTAAGTTCTGATGTTATTAATAGAAGTTTTATTACTAATATTGCTAAAATAATCAATGATGATAAATCTACTGTTGAAGAGCAAAACGCTATGGTTGAAGCTTATGCTAAACAAAAGTTTGCTAGTCATCAATATGATTATAGTAATTTACTTCTTGAACATAGAGATAGTAATGGTAATATAATTAATTATGGATTATTTAGAAGAGTTGGAAATGGAACTCCTAAACTTACTGAATATGCTCGTAGTATGTTTAAAACTTCTCTTCTTAATGGTATTAGCGAATTAGATAATAACAATAATGACTTATATCGTAGTATGAGTGATGGTGATTATTTAATTACTGCTATGGGATTATTTATGACTGATATTAATAATTCTGAAACTCCTACTGCTAATTATTTACTTCCTATACCTAGTGATGCTCCTAAAAACTTTACTATTACTGCTCCTAGATATAGTCTTGCTGGATTACGTAGTCAACTAGAAGATGGAACTAAAATTATAAATAGAGAGCATCAATTATTTAAACAGTATTATAATATAGTTATTCAAGAACTTACTAATATGGCTCAAGCTGTTAATGTAATGTTTAAGACTAATGGTAATGGTAATCCTATTTTAACTAATGGAGATTTTGAATTTAGTGATACTTATAATAATAAATCTGAACATTTTTATAATCAATATCATAAAGATGGAAAAGGTAATGTATTTATTACTAAAGATGGACACAAAGTTTTAGCTGGTAGAGTATTTAATTTTAAACGTTTAGTTAGTAAAATTACTCCTAATAGTAATGGAGCGTTTAATGAACTAATTGGATATGGTAAGACTATTGACATCCTCTACGGGGGGTCTACACATGGACTTAGCTATGTTAATAATCAAGTAGTTCTTAATGCAGAACAACGTGTTGCTCTTGAAGATGCTGTTGCTGATTGGTTAAATGAATATATAACTAATGGTTATAAAGAACTTAAAAATAAATATGGTACATTTATTGATGATAGGATTAATAATGAATCTTTAGCTGAATTTCTAGTTAATGATTATATTGTTAGAGATAGTATGTATGATATGTATGGTGGTGACCAAAGTTTTTATAAAAATGGTCAAGCTATTCTAAAGCGTATTAAAGAAGTACAAGCTAGTGGTAATCCTTTTGGTAATACTGATTTTACTAAAAATGATTTAGATATAGCTACTGATTTATATGATATAACTATCAAAGGTAATGCTGTTACTGTTCCTTATACTGTTAATGGAGTTACTAAACGTAAAAAAGTAGTTCTTCAAGATAAATTTAGGGGTGTTACCATTTATAATACTTTTAAAGCTTCTGATAAAGTTGTTATTGATAGACTCGATGACCAACTTAAAAAAGCTGGACTTGATAAAAAAGACAGAGAAAGAATATTAGAACCGTTTAAAGGAGGAGTTAATGCTAATGATGCTCAATCTTATATTACTCTTGAAGAATGGATTCATCGTATTACTGCTGCTGGTGAATTAGATAAATATGCTGGACTTATTCAAAGTCTTACAGATGATATTCCAATAGATAAAATTGATTGGACTAAATTTGCTAATAAAGTTCAAATTCAAAAGAATTTCTATTATGATTTATATTATGATACTACTGTTGGTATTGAAGTTCCTAGACAAGTAAAAAATGCTGAGTTTGTTCTTATTCCTAAACTTATTAAAGGAACAGAACTTGAAAAAGTCTATAATATAATGACTAATAGAGGTATTCATCAAATTAATACTGTTGAAACTGTTAAAGTTGCACAACATAATAGAATGACACTTTGGAATAACGATGGTGTTTTAACTGATGAAGCTCTTAAAGAATTTGATAATAATGTATTTGATAATTCTGAACTATTTAGTTATAATTATCTTTATCGTCAGCAAGAAGTTCCTCAACATATGGTTGATGCTAGTAATAAAGCTGCTATTCAGATTATGAAGAAAATGCTTGATAATCTTCCTAATCGAACTGAACTTAATGAACTTAAAGATAAAGTATTTAATAATTATGTAGCTAATATTAGAAATAGTTTTGAAAAAACTTGTGCTGAACTTGGTATTGGATTAGATGATAATGGTCATATTGATTTAAATTCTAATGGTACTATTAAAAATCTTAATCGTTTTGTATTCTTTGATAGATTTAAAGAAAATGCTCAACAACAAGGAGTTGAAAAAGCTCTTCTTGAGTTTTTCGATTTAGATAGTGCTGGATTTAATAATCTTCCTTTATTCTTATCTAATATTAATAGTAAACTTGAAAGTATTGCTAATAGTTATTTTAATACTAATATTACTAGGCAACTTATTAGTGGTTGGCATGCTGCTCAGTTATCTGATTTTGGATTTAAAGTTGATAAACAAACTCAAACAGATAGTAAACTTCAATATAAAAAGATTGGAGAAGTTGATGGCACTCCTGTTTATTATACTGAAATTAAACTTCCTAGATGGAGTAGTAAACTTAAAGGGTTAAATATTGAACAAGTTCCTGATAGCCTACGTACTATGATTGGTTATCGTATTCCTACTGAAGGTAAACAATCTATATGTATTATGTATGTTAAAGAGTTTCTTCCAGATGCTTATGGTAGTACTGTTGTTGTTCCTGATGAATGGGTTACTCAAACTGGTTCTGACTTTGACGTTGATAGTGTTTATGGTATGTCTAAAACATTTAATCTTGTTAAAGGTGTTCCAACTGAAATTACTCATGCTAGATATACTAAAGATGAAGTAGGGTATATTAATTATGTTAAAGATAATGTAGATAAAGCTAGTCGTAAAATTCTTGGTAAGACTTATAATAAACAAGGTAATATTAGAGCTTCTTTAAAAAATAGCGAAGATGCTATTAATGCTACTCTTGAAGGTTATAATGGTAATCTTAAAGTTGTTGAAAAAATTGCTAATGATGGTGGACTTAAGTCTTACGAATCATACTTGAAACTCCCCGTGGAGGATACAAGTAGTCAAGCTGCTAGAACTAATGCTATTATTCAATCATTTATTGATATACTTAATAATCCTGCTGCATTTGAAGAAAATACTACTACTTCTAATTTTGAAAATGTCAAAGAAGCTAATGAAACTTATGCAGAAATAGTTGGCGCTAATAAAACAACTGTTGCTCCTAGTGATTTCTTTACTCAACTTGATTGGTTTGATGCTGCTACTTCTGGTATTAAACTTAAAGGTATCAGTGTTAATCGAGATACTTTTATGAGTATTGGTAATGTTACTAAAGCTAATCATAGTGAAGGTATTAAAGTTATGTACACTACTGATGTGATTAGTGAGCAAGAAGCTGTTAATAGATATGGTAAAGAAAATGTTGAAACTATTGGTAATAAACATATTCGTATTACTCATAAGAATTTTGGTTGGTCTGGAGATGATAAGAATGTTGATGGTTATTTGATTAATCCTTATAGTTCTCAGACTACTGCTCATATTCTCGATGTTATGAAAGAGGGAGCTATACATAATGAAAATACTTATACGTTTAATGCTTTTAAAACTATTGTTGACTTTGGAAGTAATTATGATACTGCTATTGGATTTATGTGGCAACCTGCTATTGATATACTAGTTCGTAAATGGAAAGAAACTAATAGTGTTCTTGCGGAAGGTACTAAAAATCCGCTTACTGAAGCTATTAGAGAAGTTGCTCATAATCTTGGTTTTGGTGAAAAAGTTAATTTTGCTGGACGTAAAAAGCTAATTGAAACTATTGATAAAAGTTATGGTGAAACTTTCAAGAAATTATTCAATTTAAGCGTTTCTGACGCATTTTCATCACCTGACCTTATATTTTCATCAGACGCATATAAATCTCGTCTTATAGGGGAAATGAATGGCATTCAGCAGGCTTTATTTGACCTTTATGTTCTAGCACAATTCAATAGGCTAAACTCAATCGGACAGGATATAAGTAATAATCTTAATATTCTTAGTGCTGATAAATATGGTGCTAAACAAAGTTTTTATGCTAGTGATAAAGTATTTAGAGATGCTAGAACTGTTATTGAAAATAGTAATATTTATGCTCCATACTCTACGGGGGGTCAAACCTTGCTATTAGAGAGTGTATTTCCTGATATTAGTGGTGGTATAGATGCGTTTATTAAATCAGATATATCTAAAAGTAGTTATCCTAGTTTAGCTGCATTTTTACAAATGAGTACTGCTCTTAGTGTTAAAGCTACTCAACAAGTATTTGAAACTGCTAATCCTGTATTTATTGATTATGTATATAGAATAGCAGAATGGACTAAAGGTGAAATAATGACTGAAAAGTTATATAATGACTATAAAGATTATCTTATTAATAAACTAGAAGTAGGTAATAATGGTAGTTCTTATCTTAATTTACCTGTTACTATTGTTAATGGTGATTTTGTTCATCCTAAATATATTAAAGAATATGGTACTGGTCAATCTAGAGCTTTAGAAGTTGGTAGAGTTAGTGGTACATTAATTAATATTAAAACAGATGATGTTGTAGTTAAAAATATATTTGAGCCTACACAAACTGAAATTGATGTATTTGCTAGACTTACTCCTGCTCAGAAAGTTGATTGGATTAAACGTAATTTTAGTCAAGATGGTAGTGTATTTGAACATATTGAAATAGTTGCTAATGATGAAAGAAATAATCGTCGTAATGTAAATATTCAATATATTAATTACATACAAGGTGATATTACTAATGATGAAGCCCATAGATTGTTTGATAGAGCTTGGAATCATCCTAATCCTCTTATTAAACTTACAGCTCTTGATTTAGTTAAATATGCTTTTATTGTTGAAGGTCATAAATTTAGAACTAGAAATATTAGTAGACTTATAAGTAATACTCCCCTTAGAGGATTGAGTGAGGGCGGAATAGCTATTGGAGATATAGCTATGAAAGGTATTAATAGTTATGGTTTTGTTGATAAAGATAATGTTGAAGATATAATTGGTTTTATTCGTAAGAATTATAATAGTTTTAATTGTCCTAGTTATACATTTAAAAGACTTACTAATAATAAAATTAATTATAGTCTAAAAAGAAGTGGTATTATTACTTTTAATGGTCAAGAAAATCTTGATAATGTAGGAATAATAAGAAATGGAGATGCTGTTAATGTTATTAGAATTAATAAAAATTTATATATTAAAGGAACTTATGATGGAACTTTAGCTTATTATCCTATTGATAGACTTGAATCATTTGAAACTTATAATAGTATTGAACCTAGTATTATAGCTAATAATAATATTCATAAACCGTTAGCCGTTCTTCTTTATAAAGGTCTTACTCAACAAGAAAAACGAGATAAATTTATTGATGGTATTAAAGACAATATTAATGAAGCTGTAAATAAAGGTTATAAAGAAGTTCCTGAACTATATGGTAAATATATATCTGATGAGTATTTCCAACCTTTTATGAATACTCCTTTTGAGAATAATACTATATATACTATTAATGATAAATTTTATCTTAACATTAATGGAACTACTGCTATTAATTTAAGCGATGATTTAAAACAATATAAAGCTAAATATCCTAATATTGAAGATAATAAACTTGGATTATTTATTGAAATTAATGAAAATGAAATAAATAGAGTTACTAGTAATACTGATAGATATAGTAGTGTTGATGACCAAACTCCTATTGGTAGATTTGCTAAAAATGCTAGTTTAGTTATTTCTCGTGCTGTTCGTCATGGACAACCTGCTGCTCAAAATGTTCTTAATGCTCTGAATAATGCTGAAATTAATTATCTTGATAGTAGTAGTCTTTCTGATAATTCTGAATTTTCGTTATCAGTTATAGCTAATTATATAGATGTTGAAGCTAATAATATTCTTAATGATATTAATCGTTTTATTAAAATTGATGGTATTGATAAACCTATTAACGATAAAGATGTTATTAGTAAAGTTCTTAAAGATGAACAACTTCAAAATCGTTTCTTAGATGTTATTCTTAGTGCTAATACATTTAAGAATAAATACAAACTTATTAGCGAAATTGATATTGATAGTACAAATCTTGATGATAAAACTAAAGAGAATATTAGAAAAATTCAGAAACTAGTTAATCAAGTTGATTCTAATACTACTGTACATTCTGCTAGAAAAGATTGGTTTGAAAGATGGATTCAATTACGCACTACTAATCCTAATTATATAAGTGGTCTTATGAAAGAATTTGATGCTTATGGAGATACTGGATTTATGGATTATTGGATACAAGATATTCGTGCTAATCGTAACTTTGTATTGCAGAATATACTTAAAGATGTAATGGGTACTGTTGAAGAAGGTCGTCTTAATGGTATTAAAGAATCTAATGACTTTAAAAATTATCTTAAAGAACTTAAATCCAGAGCTGCTAAAGATGGTAAATCTGTTAGTCTTGATAGTATAATTGATGATGATGGTAGATTAATTCAACCTAATAATCCTGTTTGGGAAGAAAAGATGAAGAAATATAGAGATGCTGCTATTGAAGCTGAACAAAAATTTGGTATAAATAGTGTTGAACATCTTATTGCTTTATCTAATAAAGCTAAATTTATTGATATGACTACTATTCATCATCTTAAACCAATTACAGTTCAAGATGAAGATGGTAATGATGTTACTATTGAATATTCTACTTATATTATAAATCTTGAAAGAAGTCTTCTTGGTCTTAAAAAAGGAGATGATGGTATTCCTAAAGAATTTGCTGAATATAAAAGACTTAATGGTAGAATACGAGATATTCTAAGCCAAGCTACTGATAATGTTACTACACAAAATCAAGATGAAGAACTTGGACGTATATACGCTCAAATGGATAGTCTTACTAGTCTTTACGATGAAGATGGTAATAAAAAGATTGGTCATGATTTGAATGTAGCTGAAAGACTTCGTGCTTATCAAACTAATATTCGTAAAGTTAAAGAAATGTTCTATGATAAGCAAGCTAAAGAAGGATTTGATTCTAAACTTAAAGAACAACTTTCTATTATTAGTAAATATGAAAGTCAACGTGATGCTAATGGTAATCTTCTTATTAGTATGGAAGAACTTATGAAAGTTCCTGAATATCGTGAAGCTAAAGAATGGATTCGTAAGAATACTAGATATATTCTTGATATTAAAGATATAGAAGATTTAAATTGGGCATTTGAAGAACTTAAAGATGCTAATAAAGGTAATAGTGTTCTTAATCTTGCTATTAGAGAATTTCAAGCTAAAGATGAATTTAACGTAGTTGATGGGCGTAAAATACCTGAAGAACGTGCAGCTCTTATAAAAGCTGAAACAGTTAGAAAATATAAATATACTAAAGGCAATGGTATGCCTTATGTTGGTATTATTCGTTCTGCTGAAGATGAACTTAGAATTTATCGTGCTGATTTCTATAATTATCTTACTGGTAATAAATCTAAGAGCGAAGAAGAAATTAATGTAGGAGAAGCTATTAATAAAATACTTGAAAAATATTTTGATAATGCTACTAGAACTCTTAATACTGCTGATATTAGTCAAGAAGATTTAGAACAACTCAAGACTGGTTTTGAAGTATTTAATGAAATTACTAGAGGTGAAAAGAGTGCTGATAAAGATAAAGCAAAACGTGTTGCTGAATTTATTGAAAGTGAATGTGATGTTACTTATAATTGGAAGCAATATGAACTTGATAAAAATAGAGCTTTTGCTAAAGGTAAAAAGTATTATGATAAATGGCTAGAAGTATTTAGTGAACAAGTTGAAGAAAATGGAACTATTGCAGAAAGACCTAATCGAACTATTTATGGTATTATTAAACCTAAAAATTTAGATAAATGGACTGATATTGATAGAACTGCTGCAATTAATATTCTTCAAAAGAGAACTAGAGAAACTACTACTCAATATTACTATATGAAAGAAAGAGAAGTTCTTGACAAATATGGTATTGATAGTATTGAATATAAACAATGGTATAGAGATAATCATTATTTTGACCCATATACTCGTACTATTAAACCTATTCGTATTTGGACTACTATGCAAATGATTAAAGATGATGGTTCAGCTGTTGTTGGTAATTATGAACCACGTATTAATCAAATGCATATTACTCCTAAAGAAGAACTTGTTAATCCAGAATATAGTAGTTTTGTTAATAAGTACAAAGTAGGAACAGGATATGATAATCCTAATTATACTAGTCTTAATGAGTATCAACTTGAACTTATAAATAAAGTAAATGAACTTATGAAAAAGTATTGTTTTACTAATAGTAATAAGAGATATGTTGATATGGGTTATCTTCCAGCTTTACCTAAATCTAAAGATATGACTGTTAAAGATTACTTTGAGCAAGCTCTTAGTTTTCTTGGTTGGACAGCCAATGTTCCTAATAATACTAGTTGGAGAAATAATGAAGATTTAACTTTTGATAAAGATTATGATATTCCTAATCCTAGATTAATTCAATTAGTTAATAAAGATACTCAACAATTGCCTACTATACCTAAATTTAAAGAACCTGATGAAAGTGATGAAGAATTTAGTAAACGTAAAGCCGCTGCTATTAAAGCTGGAGATGAGATTATTGAAAAGAATAATAAAATTCATAATGATATTCTTAATCGTAATTGGGAAGAAGTATTTAATAGTTTCTTAATTAAAAGTAATAGATATAATGCTATTAAAACAGTTAAAAATCTTCTTTATACTGCTGACCAAATTATTACTAGTAATACTGCTTATGATATAAATTATAAAGGTAGTATAAGTGAAAATAGAGAAGCTAGTGCTGGTGGTGAAATTGAATATAAGCAAGAAAAACAAACTAGAACTAGTGAACATCTTAGAAGTTTTATTCGTCGTCTTGTATTTGAACAATATAAAGATAATAAAACTCCTAATCTAGTTAAATTAGGTTCTCTTGCTCAAAATATTGCTGGCAGTAAATATATGATGATGAATATTACTGGTGGTATTGCTAACGTTCTTACTGGTTCTAGTAACATCTTTATGGAACGAGCTGCTGGTGAATATATTAATCTTAAAGATTGGGAAGCTGGTAAATCTGAATGGATTAAAGGAACTGTTAGTTATATGGCTAATATGTATAGTGAAAATAGTAGTACACTTCAAGATGCTATTATTAAACTTAGTCATGTAGTTGACTTTGATAGAGTAACTGAAGTTAGTACTGCTGAAGGTCTTAAAGAAAATATTCGTAGAGTTCGTGGATTACTATTTAGTCCTCAATCTGTTGGTGAACATTATATGCAAAATGTTATGCTATTTGCTATGCTTAAATCTCATAGACTTGTTGATAATGGTAGAGGCGGTTATGATATAATGAGTAAAGAAATGTATCATCGTAAAGCTGAACAAGATGCTCTTATGTCTGTAATAAATACTCCCCGTGGAGGAGAGAACCAAGCTCTACTTGAACAATTCAATAAGTTCATGGATGATACTAAAGCTGATAATAAAAAACGAGCTAAATATAATCTATTTAAAGCTAATCCTATATTCGATTTTGTTAAGACTTATCTTAATGAAGAACAACAAAGAGAATATATAGCTAAACGTAAAGAACTTATTAAGAATATTGATAAAAAGTTTGCTAAATTTCCAGATATTTATAATCAGTTTGAACTTAAAGATGGAATTGCTCAAATAAAATCTGATAGTAAACTTACTCTTAAAGAATATGCTAAATTTATTGATAAAGTTCGTGAAGTAAATAAGAAAGTTCATGGTGTTTATGATAAACTTGGTTCTGCTAATATTGAACAACATTGGTGGGGTGGTATGGTTATGCAATATCATAAACATCTTTATCCCGGTTTTAAGAAACGTTATCGTTGGAATGGTTATTATAATGAAACTCTAGGTACTATTGAAAAAGGTAGTTATACTAGTCTTTATGATTATTTAACTATTCCATTTAAAGAAACTAACATAGGAGAAATTAATAATGTAAGTGATGTTCTTAAAGCATTCCAAACTTATGGTAAGAATTTACTTTCATTTGCTGTTAATTTTAAACTTAATTATGAACTTCTTCCTGAACATGAAAAAGCAAATATTAGACGTAATTTAGGTGATTTACTTTATGTAGGTGCTGCTGTTATTGGAGCAATTGCTATAACTGGTATGGGAGGAGATGATGATGAAAGTATTATATATAATCTTATGCTTTATCACGCTGACCGTCTTGCTTCTGAAGCTGCTTCATTTACTCCATTTGGTGCTTATGCTGAAGGTAAAAAACTATGGTCTAGTCCTGTTGCTATTGGACAAACTATTAATGACTTACTTGGTACTACTGCTATGGCTGCTAGATTCCTTATCGAAGAAGATTTTACTGAGGAATATACTACTGGTAGATATAAAGGTATGAATAAGTTTGAAGTTATGGCTGTTCGTAATATACCTGTTGTTCGTAGTATTAATCGAGTTCTTGATTTACCTAATAATAATAGTTATTATAAAGTTGATGAAAATATACTTAGTATTATACCTTATAAAGATATAGGTAAAGATATATTTGAATAAGCTGGACTTGAATCTAGTAAAAAAGAAGGGCTTGCCTATGGTATTTCTACCTAGACAAGCCCTATTTCGTTTAATAACACCTTAATTAAAAGTATCATCATTATTACCAATAACACACATAAGAATAACAAAAACTATAATAGCAACAACAAATAGTTTACCACTATACTTATCCATAGCTTCACTATCACTAATATTATTAGCAGAAGCTAACAATTTAACACCACCAAATATAATTCCAAGAAAAACAACAAATGCAATCATAATTATAATATATTTAAGTTTAATAATAAGACAAAAATAAACCTCAGTAGTAAGACTAGCTTATCTACCGAGGTTTCAGTCATGCCAACGACTATAAGTTTAAGGATTAGTAGAACGCTCCGCTTCGCTACGCTCAACTCCCCGTGGAGGATGGAATAGACTAGTATTCATTCAATCAATATAATCATTATCATTAATAACTATACTAATATTACTAGCATAACTACCATTTCATCCTCTACGGGGAGTATAGCGAAGAGTGCGTAGCACTCGTAGCGGTTCCAAGCTAATCATTAAATTTAATAAAGCCAGCTCTATTAGAGCCAGCTTTACGTATAACATATAAACCATTAGCATTAATACTATTTACTTCTTTAGTCCATATTTAGCCCATTGAAGAACAAATCCAAGACCTTCCCAAATTTTATCTTCAGCTTTAATTCGAGCATAATTAGAACCAACATTTAAATCAAAGTTTTCAGGTTTTACACAAGCTGCTTGACCATGAACTTCAAATCCAGTAAGACAAGTAAGAGTAGTATTAGTTGTTTTAGTACCAACTTTTACATTTTCAATACCTTTAATAAATCTCTTAATATCATTTTCTTTAAGAGTATCTCCAGTAGGGTCTTCAAGTTTATAATAAGCTTTCTCAAACTCTTTAGCAGGACTCCAAGATTTATATCCATCAGGATAAGTTACTTCATAGCCATCTTCTTCAAAAGAATGATTACCAATTTTATGACCTTTGTCATTTGCTTCACGAGCTGTCATAGGAACAGCTTCAATCATTTTAACTCCAATAAATTTAGCCATAATTTTAAAATTTAATTATTTATTTAACCGTAGTAGTAATTTAGTAGTAATTATTACAAATTTATCATCTATTGGTTCAACATCAGCAGCCTGAAATTCTTTATATTCAGTATCTTCAACTAAAACAAGTTTATCTTCATCAAATTGTTGAAGTTTATCTATAAGTTCTTTAACTGTCATAGCTTATTCTTTTTCAAGTTTATTAATAATATCTTTAATATAATCACTAGGAAAACTACCTTCAAGTCGAGCTAATTCTTTTCTTTTATAATCATTATCGACTTTAGTAATAACAGTAGTAGGAAATTTAGTAATTTCTTTTCTTAGAATATCATCTAGATTTGTATTACGAATATTAAGAGTAATATCACAATTAGCTTCATTAATAGCATCAGTTATATTTTTAATTGCTATTTTACAAGCGTCACAGCCATCTCTAGTAAAACAATCAATACGTATCATAACACAATAGCATTATTTTTAACAGCTTCTTTAATAGTATTAGGAACTCTAAGAAGAGTATTCTTAATCATTTCAGTAGTAAGACTATCAGAATATACATAAGTAGCATAAGTTCTCCAACTATCTTTAATTACAACAGCAAACTTATTCGGATTATCAACATTAGTTTGAATATATTCTACTTTAGTATTTTGATATTTCCACATCCAAGCAATAGCATCAGCACATTTAGCACGAGTTATACAATCATGTTCATCAATAAACGCTTCAACAAATATATTATTTGTTTGTCTTGTAGGTTCATCTCCAGTAAGATAATTAATATCATTACGAAGTTCTTCCCAAGTAACAGAATTACTATATCGTTTATATTCTGTATCATCTCGATATATAATACAAGTAGGATATTCAGTAATATTCTTACCAGCAACAGCCTTTTCAAGTATCATATCTTCAAGAATAAGATGGTCAGGAAGATTTTTAAAATTACATTGAACATTAGTACCAAATAAAGCTATATCAATAGCTTCTCGCATAGCTTCTGTTTTATCTTTATCAGCACTTTTATAATAAAATTCAATTTTAACCATAGTATTCGTATAATATAATGAGAATTTATAAAATTAGCTATTTTAAAGCCCCACATTGAATGATATTCATATCGTGATAGATTAATCACAATAACAATTAAAATTCAATGTAGGGCAAAAGAATCATATCTATGACTGTCCTAACAACTTGCGAAGATATTTTCTAATAGTGTAATCGCTTTGCACACCACGTAAAATATCACCATTACAATAAGCAGTAGGAGCATCACTAATACCAGCACTACGCGCTTCTTGTCTACCAGTATCAGTATATAGATTATACCTAATAAGATTAAACCTACCGGCAAACTCAGGAAGAGCAAGAGCTTTATGAAGCCTTTCTTCAAAAAGTTTACTAACATTACAATCAGGTAAATAAAATAGTATTAACTTTTTCATAGATAAACTTCATCTCCTTCAACTTTAGCATCACTAAAATGACTTTTAAAACTTTCAACACTTCTACACCATAAAATATCAGATTCGCTAGTTTTATGATATATAACAGCAGGAATCCATTCACCTGTATCTGGATGTTTCATTTTAGTAATATTATCAATAACATATTCATTAGACGTTTTATTATGAATATAACGAGCACCAACTTTAAGCTTTAGCTGCTCCACCGGTTCCTTCTCCAAATCCTTTGTTTCCACGTTCACTTTCTCCTAATTCTTCAATAGATTTAACTTCTTTCCAAGTAATTCTTTGAGCACTATTAATAATAAGTTGACAACATCTATCTTCACCATCACAATTATATGGCGGAGTATAAATTTTATCAAGAATATTAGTAACTGTAGTTCTAACATTATTAAGTTTAAGTCTAGCATTACCAACCATACTATCAGGTAAATGCATATGTTTTCTCAACTTATCAACTATTTCAGCAAGAGTAGATACAGCATGAACTAAATCTCTAGAAGTACGATTCTTAAAAATAATAAGAAGTTCTCCACGATAACCCCAATCAAGAGTACCAGGAGCATTAGGCATATAAAAGTCAGATTTAGTAAGATTACTTCTAGGACGTAAAGACATTTCATTAGGTTCACCATTAGCATCATCTCCAATATTAAATGCTAAACCTGTATGATAAATAAATCTATCTTTATCTACATCATATTCATAGCAAATAGGATAAATATCCATACAAGCATCACCTTCTTTACCATAAGTAGGTAGAATAGGTTGAACCATACAACATTTCTTTACATCTACAACATCTCCACTAAGAAGTTTAATCTCTTTTAGTTTAAATACTTTTACTTCCATATACAATTAAATTATTAAATTAAAGAGCTTCTGCAAGTGCAAAAGCATTTTCTATTTTTCTTGATTTATCACCATAACAAATACTATCAAATCGTTTAGTACCTTCAATATTATCTATATTAGAATAATATCCGCTAATAGCATTAACTGCGCCCCAAGCTGTACCAAGAATATCTCTTTGACCTGGACCATCAAAATAATAACTATAAGTATCAGAAATAACATTCATTTTTCTACTACTTATTTTACTATCAGTTAAAGCTAAACCACTACGATAAGCAATATCTTTAATAGTATGTCCTGTATCTTTTAGACGTTGAATTTCATCACTAGTAAGAAGATTTTCTCCAATAAATTGAATTACATCTTCATCAGTAACTTTAATATTAGCAAGTAAATTACAATATTGACCAAATTCTTCAGATTTAATTTTACTAATTCCAAGTATTTCTTGTGCAACAGAAATCTTATTATGAACACTAGTTGTATGTCGAAAACTAACATAATTACTACTAGTATGAATAGCAGCATTAAGAGTATTTTGACAAATAACTCTAATAGGAGTAAATAAAATCTTAACTCCACCACTACCATCATGAGTATTAGTAAATACTAGATAATTTTCAACAGGGTCACCTTTAACAAGAATATTATTAGGAAGTTTAGCACTTACAAATATTCTTTCACCATTTCCCCAAAATCCAGCAGTTTGCCAAATAGCAGAATTTTTACCAATAGCGTCATCAAAGAAATTAAAAGCATCATTGTTTTGTACAATAGTATATTTACTTTTAACAACACCTAAAGGAATATTGTAATCAGTACGATAGGTAGCAAAGGCGTTATCACACTTACGATAAATGTCAGTACCAAAAACATGAGCGCCTTCTTTTTGTTCTTTAATAATTCGGTCAAGTTCTTCATCAGTTCCAGTAAGTTTAATAGGCATTTTACCAACTAGTTCACATTTAGCTACATTAAAATTAAGTCCAGCTTTAAGCATAACTTCTTTAGCAGTAGCACAATCTGATACATCAATAGCACCAGAATAAGCCCAAGGTTTACCTTTTACTTTATACATATTATTTATGACTTATACGTAACATAACACTTTCAATATCTCTAACAGCTTGGTCTTTATTAACACCATAAGTATCCATATACCATTTTATTAATTCTTTTACTTTTTCTTCTAGTTTCATAATTAGCAAGATTAGTAGTGTTGACTCCCCGTGGAGGATGAATTTAATTCTGTTCTCTACGGGGAGTATAACCAAATTATTTAATAATAAGACTAGTATTTTCAACAAGTTTAGCTATACTAATATCTCTACCATCATTAAGAATATTCTTCATAGTAGTTTTATTAACACTGCTACTTCTAGTCATTTCATGTTGATGATTAAAGAAAGTATTAAGTAAATCAAAATTAATTTTATTAGCTAAATCACCAACAGGTTTTTCAATTTCAAATTTAACTTTAATACAATCTAAATCATCAAGAGTAAAATAACCCCCAGTTTCTTCTCTAAGTCTAGCAGATTGTTCAGGATATCTTTCAGTAAATTTATCATTAATTTGTTCAAGAAGCACATCTCTACTAAATGAGAAATTACTATCAATCATATCATTATCCCAAAGAGATTGTAAATGTTCAAGAACTAAATCAATAAATATTTGATTAAGATTTTCATCAATTTCAACACATTTACTATTCTTAATATAGAGTTTACTATCAACTAAATTAATAACTTTATTACCAGACTTACCTAAATCTCCATAAGCAATAACAGCATTAAGCATAACTCCTTTAAGTCTTTCAGCATTGTTTTCTTTAGTTTTACGAAGAACAGCTAATCGTTGCTCTTCTTTTTTACAAGATTCAGCTTCAAGATTAAACATAGTATATGCTTTACGGTAACTATCAAGTTTAGATTTAAGATTATCTTGTGTAATAGCAAGACGTTCTTCAAGTTCAGGAGTTAATTCACCCCCATTTTCTTCTAACTCAAGAAATATATCCTCAAGTTCAGCAGTAATATTATAAATATTTGCCATTATTTTCTACGTTTAGGTATATTATAAGCAGAACGATAATAAGGATTTAAATAACCAAATAAATGAGTATAATCACTAGCAGTCATTTTACCTGTATTAGTTCTATATTTATAAATAGCTTCAGTATATTTCTTCCATAGTTTTTTACTTAAACCAAGAATACCAACAAATCCACCATTTTCAAATACAATAGCTTCTGTATTTTTAGTAGTTCTAAAACGGTTATTAAAACCATAAAATCTTTTTCCCATAACTTTAATATTTAAATAGTTAATAATTTATTTATTATTTCTCATTTCTTCATCTTTAACTACTTTAAGAACAACGATATTACATAAAAGACCATAGCAAAGATAATTATTAAATATACAATTAGGACAAACTTCAATATGTTTATTTTTAACATATTTACATAGAAATGTTACTTCTTTGTCATCTTTAATTCTAATTGTAGTATAAAGAAATTCTTCACCATCATTTAAATCATCAGTGAAATTAGTACCACTATAATTTTCAACATGAAAATGTTTAAGTTTATCAATCTCTGAAGTCATATCCAAGTTCCATTAAATTATCTCTAATCATACCAGCAATAATTTTAGCATTAGGATGAGGAGTACCTGTAGTACCATAATAACGTAAATCAATAATATGACGCCATTCTCTTACGGAATATGTATAAATACATCTAGTAGCAGTATCAAAAGGAAGTTTGCCACGAGCATCTTGACGATGAATTTTATATTTATCTACAAGAATTTTATATTCTTCAAAATCTCTTTTACATCCATTAAGATAAACATTTATAGCTTCATTTAAATCAGCATTTATAGCTTCATTTAAAATAATATTATTATCATTATTAAATAATTCAGCTTCTTCTTTGCTTATCCAATGAGGTCTACAAATACTTCCATCTTCATAAACATATCTAGTTGATTTTTCAGCAATACTATTAGGACTAACGCGGTTTAATTCACGAGAAGTACTAATTTGTGTATCAACACAAAAAGTATATCTCATCATATGAAATCCTATTTCAGTATTACAAAAATCTTTAATAGGAACAATATATTTAGATAGATAACCAAATTGTGTTTTATGGTCTAAAACCCAATTACCATTGACAGTTATATAATAAATATGTTTTTCATAATGATAACTAAAACCAATAGTATTAGCATAATTAATAATAATAGTTTCTAAAGTTTTATCACTATTATTAGCAATCATATAATAAGTTCCATGACGAAACATACTCCAATGTTCATCATTAATAAGTCGTTTAATAGTAGCTTCATCATTACCTGTTTCTCTACCATAACAAACTCTTGCACATCTAGCAACATGAGCTTTAGAATCATCTCCTTGTTGCCAAAGTTCAACTTTAGGTTCAATTATTTTCATCTTCTTGATTATTATAAAAATCTTTAACTACATTTCCAAATATACTATAAAAATGTTCTTTAGGTATAATATTAATAGGCTGTATAGAATCAAGCTCTTTAAAAAACTCTTTAAGACCTTTATTTCTAATCCATAAAGTATCATAAGTAGCAGTTATATAATTATCTTTATCCATGTCACAAGCTATAAAGCAAGTTTCACTATCAAGCTTATCTATACATTCTTTACATACAATAGCTTCAGCTATTTGTTTACTCTTACTAGCATCTTCTTCAACAGAATTTCCAAGTGGAGTATAACCAATAACTTTACCACAACATATACAAACTCTAGCAAGAGCATTTATACCAAAAATAGGATGTAATTTCATACCATATAATCAGTTACAAATTTAAGAACTTTATAGAAAAGACCAACAAGAGTACCAGTATTATCAATAACATAATCATCATCACAAATTTTTATTTGTTCACTTTCATGATTATCATTATTAACTCTTCTATCTATTCTTATTATTTTTCCACCACATACTTTAATAACATTACATTCATTATCAAATCTAGCATCAGCAATAATACATTGACCTAGTTTATTTCTAATATCAAATGCTTTATTAATAGTATAATGAACAAAAGCATTATGCCAAAAATGATTTCTAATAACATTAGTACCATAATATTGGAGAAGAACTCTAATTTTAATAGAAATATTATTATTTAAAGAAAGAAGTGAAGATAAATTATCATAATTAATTTCCCCTATATTATTAATAACTCTATCTGTATCTTTGATATTAGTAGAAACAATACCAGTTTTAAAATTATAATAATTTTCTTCTTTAATATCTTGTCTATCAAGAAGTTTACGGTCAATATTACAAAATGCAGCAATATCATCTTTAAGTTTATCAGCAAAATGAATAATTATTTCATCATTTTCAACAAACCCATTTTTATGATAAAGAAGCCAAGTATCATAATTAGCTTTCATAATACCATCATGAAGGATATAACTAATCATAGAAGCAACTGTATCTTTACCACTTCCTTTAACTCCTTTAATACCAATAATAGTAATTTTATTAATAGCCATAATAATTTGTTTTTGTTTATCAAGACAAATATAAAAATATAATAGGAATTTACTAGTAATAATGATGCTGAATTTAATGTTAAATATCATAGTGAGAATGACGCATTTTAAGGCTCATTATGACACGCAAATCTTATCGTGATAGATTAATCATTTAGATATATAAAATCGAATACAGGCAAAAAGAATCATATCTACGAGCGTGTTCTGTATAGTTTTAGACCTCTAACAAATAGAAAAGCCTAGCACACTATATTATGTACTAGGCTTCACCTTATTCAATATCTATATGATAAATAATACAAAAACCATTACGTTCTTCTACAAACTTAACATTAATATTAAAATCATCTTTAGACACAACAAAAGCATTACGCAATCTTGTATCGAGAAGTCTAATAACTCTATTAGGAATATATAACTTAAATCCAGTATTAGCATCTCGAATAATAGGAACACTATTATTAATTCTATTATCATTATACAAAATCACATAAAGTTCATTACTTTTAGTTATATCGTTATATCTAATAGCAAAATTATAACTTTTAGCATCATAATCAGTAAATAAAACAATAGAATTATAATAACAACTAAAATAAGATTTAGTTCTATCAAAACTATTATTCTTAATTACATTATAATCTAGTATCTCCATTTATAACAACATTTTTAATATGAGATGGAACTCTAGTAACACCACTTCGTTCACCATAATCTATATGAACAGTTCTACCAATATAAGATTGAGAATCGAATAAAACTTCCTGTTGAACAATATGACTAGTACTTAAACGAGTTTCAAACTTTTCATTATTAATATCATTTTTACAAAGAAGAATAGGTAAATCACGTTTCTTTTCTTTATAAATATCAATAATTATAAAATCTCCTTCAGTAGCATCTTTAAACTTCTCCATATAATTAGCTCTACGTCTACCATATTGATAATCAGTTTCTGTATTACGAAGTATAAGACCTTCAAATCCTAAATTAATAAAATGATTTCTAGCGTCAATAGCTTCATTATCATTAGTAATATATCCGCTAGGAAGAATAATCAATCGTTCTTTATTATTATAATGTTCTTTAATATTATTAAAGCGAGTAGGCATTTTAATATGATAACGATATGTATTTCTATGAGTTTGGTTACCTTCCATCATAATATCATAACACCAAAATTGAAGAAGTTTATTTTCAACACAATTAGCATCTTTAACAAAATGATTAATTTGATTAACAGTATAACCCGGAAGATAAATTTCACCATCAAGTGCTGCAAATCCATTAATCATATCGTCGATAATATTTGTATTAATAGTAGCAAGCAGATAATCTTCAAGATAGCCAAGAGTATGCCAAATAAGACCTTCACGACTTTGGAAACGAAGCCTAACAGGTTTAAACATATCATTTTGAGTATAAGCAGTAACAATACAACGAAGACCATTAATCTTATACTGACCATACATACAACTGACTTTTTTCCAAACATTACCACTATACGTTTTAGCAAGCATTGGAAGTAGAAGATTAGTATTTCCATTACTAAGGTCTTTAGGTAGATAAGTATTTAGAAAATTAAATAGAGTATCATTATCTCCATCCTCCACGGGGGGTAAACCCTGCATATCACAAAGTTCATCAAGATATGTATATCCTTTTTTAATCTTATCGTTATATCTACTTTCAAGTTCTTTTTGACCATCTTTTTGAGTAACAGCATAAACTTCTTTACGAATATTACCTTGAACAAGACCATAAAAAACAGTGATACTATTAGTACCACTGTCAAGTTCAGCCCACCAAACAGTAGGCACACCATTGTTATTTCTACGATAAAGTTTATTCATTATGTTCACTTATTTTTAAACCATTAAATGCAAAACTAACAGCTTTACTACCTAGAAGTTTAGCTTTACGCTGAGCAATCGTTTCCTTTTTAGGCTTAATAGCCTTTGCAATACCGGTGCTAACATCAATGGGTTTACCTGTAAAGACATCTTTTGATTGATTAACTCTGCTAGCACTTCTAGTGCGTTTCCTTGGTTCTTTACTATAATATCGTACTGGGTTTCTTCTCTCGAAATCAAGATTTTTTTCATGTATATCAATAATTCTTTTAATAATACTATTACGATAATCAATATAACTTTGAGCTTTTTCTGGATGATGTTCTAGAACAAGATAAAGTTTATCAAGAATATATTCAATACTAGAAAGAGTAATACGATAACCATAATTAATAGTTTGTCTAGGACGAGAACCATCAGGATAAATAATAGTACAATCTAAATCTTTAATATAAGATTCAATTGCATCAGCCATTGTAGATTTATCAATAACATAATTAATATATCTAATATCTCTATCATCTAGCTTTTCTTCATATCCTTTTATTATCATAGATTTTCTTTCTTACATTTATAAATAATAATACGAGCTGGCTTACCTATAAGACAATGATTATATTTAAACCATTCAATAATATCAAATGTAGGATAAGTTTTAGCTATTCCTTCAACAAGAGCATAACCTTCTTGATAATTAAAATTACTATGAACAGTTCCACCATTATCAGTATCAAGTAAGCTAAACTTTTTGATATATTCAACGTCATCATTAGAAGATAGATTAATTTCTCCATAACAATAAATATCTTTTTTATCAATACGTTTATTATCTATATCAAGATATTCAAATTTATCAAGATTTTGTTCATCTTCTTCAGTAATTGGACGCATAACAGTATATGTAATACCAGCTAGACTTTTAGTATGGCAAAGTATCACTTTCTTCCGTATCCCAAGTAAATTCAGTTTCTTCTCCATAATTATCTTCTATATATTTAACAACTTGTTGAGTTAATTCATTAATAACATTTGTAGAATAACTACTTCTCAATTCTGCAAAATCTTTAACACCAAGTTCTTTAGGAATAATAATAGGTATAATATCATAATCATTCTTAAGAATCACAGCTTCCATAAGACCAGTTCTATCATTATCCATAAGACTAATAAGAAAACCATTTCGATTAAGTTTACTACGAAGCCAATCATATTCAATTTGACGAAGTTTATAAGTTTCATGTGGAATATTCACAACACCAATAGTCTTAGACTCAAGGGTAGACCCCCCGTAGAGGATGGAATGATTAATACTCTTTAGATAACATTCAAGACTTAATCTATCTTTAGTAGATTTAGTTATAATAATAACGTCATAATTATCTAGTTCAAGATTAATAACTCCCTCAATAGTATTACTATTAGTTATAAACTTAACTTCAGTTTTCTTATTCCTATTTGGAAAATACAGTTTAACATTAACTATTCCTCTTTTATCTTGTCCAAGAACATATCCATAACATAAATCCGTTTTATCTTTATCGTAAAAATATTTAGGAATAGGATTAGTTGAACGATTAATATAAAATTGGTCAACAGGATAAACAAAATGAGTATTAAGAAAATTAAGATTAATACCAAATTGTCCCCAATACTTAGCATCTAAATTATTCCACGGACGAGTAACAAGTTCAATAATAGGTTTATGATTACGTACATTACTAATAGCCCTAACAATATTATAATCGTTGTTTTCATCTTTATCTTGTCCATAAATAATATTTCTAAAAGTATAAGCAATATGTTTAAGAACAAATAGAAATTGACTTTTAATAGAAATATCAATTTGCTTATGAACAATTTCAGAGAGTACAGTTGCAGCAGCATCTATACAATCTCCCCACCAATATCCAGCAAAATCTCTTCCTTTAAGTTTATTCCTATTATCATATCTAAAACCAAAACTAGGATGAGTATCTTCACGAAAAGGACTAGATATAAATTCTCCTGTATCTATACAATGTTGTATATCTTCAACACTAATTCCAGTATAAGTGCTAAAAATAGTAATTTGACTAACTTTAGAGAAAATATAATCTTTAGTTAAAATAGTATTACTAATATTTCTTTTCATAATATTTCTAATTTGACCTTTATCGTGAACATATAAAAAAGAGGACTAGGTACTAAAATAGTACCCAATCCTCTTACATACAACTATTTAACTAACTTTAATTTTTTAAAATGGTAAATCTTCTGTTGGATTAACAAAAGCACCAGCAGCATCATTACCACCACCAAATGGACTAAAATCTCCACCGCCATTAAATCCACTAACAGGATTTATAGGAGCAGCAGTTTGAACGCCGGGCATTACACCAACACCAGGCATAGCAACATTTGGCTGTTTAGCTTGTTCGGCAGATTTTTGATAAACAATACTTTCTTTATAAGGGTCAATATGCAAACTAGGAGCAGATTGTTCTTTATAAAGTTCAATAACTCCATCATTGATAAATGTAGGAAATCCTAAATCACCAAATGAAGATTTACTTCCAACAACAGCACGCCATTTACCATCATTCTTAACGAAACGAAGAAGCTTCATCCAAATGGTAATAGGTTTACCTTTAGCATCATTATAAACAGGTTTACCATTATTGTTAAGTAACTTAACATAATTTTCAAACACAGTTTTATAACCAGCTATAACTTCTTCAGCCTCAACAGGTACATACTGCATATTTTCATCAAAATCTTCAAAAGGCAAAGTAAGAGCATCAATTTCTTCTTCTGTTAAATCACGACCTTTAAGAACAAATACATTATATATATGTTTCATAAAGCGAAAAATGTTATCAACTTTCCAAGCACCTTTACCACCGGGAATAGTTTCAACATTACTTTCAGCAGGAAGAAGGCGTTGAGTTACATAACGACGTTCATTGATATTTTCATGATTACTAGCAAAAGTAAATGTAAGATAAGGAATACTCATACCAGCAAATGAAGGCATACCTTGAACATCATCTTTCAATGTAGCCCAATCAACTTTAACATCTTCAAGATGACCAATAAACAAGCCATTAGCTTTATTACAATCAGTACGTTCATCAAACTTTTTACGAGTTACATCACGTAAATCGTTATTAATACCTCTACCTCTACGTTTTTTAGGAGTTTGTACTTCTGCATTAGCAGTTTGTTCAGCACTTGCTACAACAGTAGCTTCATTCTTAATTTCTTTTTCTGTCGACATAATTAAAGTAATTAAAAGAATTATTAGATAAAATAAGAGCTGCACTATTAGCAATACTAACAATGCAGCTCTATGTTCAAGATACTATATTTCTAGGACGAAGATTTGATTATTCAGCAGTTTCTTCTTTTTCAGCTTTCTTACCGATACGAACAGGTTCTTCATCTTTATATTCGGTAAGCATTGCAATCTTAACAACAATATCTTTATGACCGTTATTAACAACAGCTTCTTGCAAGTTATCAATATCTACTGTATAAACACGATTCTTAGAAGTAGCTTCTTCATCAGTCATATCAGCTTTCAACTGTTTCCAAACATTAGAATCAGTAAAGTTAAGAGTTACACCAATACCAGACAAAGCAGCAGTATTAGCACACTTAGAACCTTTAATCTTAGCAACTTCATCACCTTGAATACAGCTAACCAAAAGTTCTTTCTGTTCATCTTCGGTAATACCTTCACGACCAAGAGCAGCTTTAAGTTCTTCATTAGAAGAAGATAAAGCACCTTCAAGAGTTTCTTGGAAATAAGTATTAACATACTTAATCTTATCATTCTTAGTCATACGAACACGAGTAGTGCAAGGATTACCATTCTTGTCTAATTCAGCAATACCTTTAGCCAAAGCCCAAATATCAAATTCAGCATGAACAGCAATAGCAGCTTCGGGAGATTCAATATCCAAACCTTGTTCTTCACAGAAAGCAACAACTTCGGGTACTTTATTGATAATAGCATTATCAATATTTGCACAGTTATTAATGAACATTACATATTCACCATGAGCAATGCCGAGAGCTTTAGAAACTTGGGCAGTCATACGGAAACTACCGGGAGTAGAAACAACTACCAATTCAGGTTCTTCACTAACTGCTCTTTGACCAGCATTAACAATACCCATACCAAAACTCAAACCTTTCTTAAAGTCTTTCATAATTATAATTAT